>Ga0134096_1000009_pt1 | contig 244496 bp, 220 predicted proteins | sample 7_2taG_FD_94448 | JGI IMG/M metagenome (GOLD analysis project Ga0134096, IMG submission 94448) | Switchgrass degrading microbial communities from high solid loading bioreactors in New Hampshire, USA - 7_21_20_110_A3 metaG | ecosystem: Engineered > Bioreactor > Semi-continuous > Anaerobic >... | reverse complement strand
GATCTGAAGGTGACCTATGTCGGTGATGTCCGGGTCGATAAAGCTGTCACGGGCACTGTTCTGAGTGGTGGAGAAACCACTCGGGTAGTGGTGGACCTCTCCGACATGCTCGGTGTCGTAAGAGCCACGGTGCTCGCCGGTGATACTGATGTGACCGCCGACAGCAGGGTCAATCTGGATGGGTACAAAGCCACTCTGGATCTACCTCAGCATGGTGCCTACAAAGAGGCAATTGTTCCGGCAGGCTTCTACGGAGCAAAGGCCTTCGGGCAAAGTGGCTACGAGAGCAGCACCGCGGAGATAGACGTGCATCCCGGACAGGTTACGACGGTTGTCCTGGAGCTGAACGTGCCGGGGACCATCATCCTGAAGCCTACTGCCGGAGGCAAGGCTGTGCCTCTCGACAGGGTCACAGCGTCGGTGTACAGCCACGGCAGTTCTGTCGGGACGTTCCAGGTTGTTCGCGGTCAGCTGACAGCCGTCGTCGACGCAGGTACCTACGACTTGGTGTGCACCTATTCAAGCATCCCAGAGCAGATGCGCACTGTTCCAAGTGTCTCTGTTGATTCCGGACGGACCAAGGAAGTGGTGGTGGACTTCGCTCCTACCGGCATGCTTGAGGTGAGTGCGATCGCGGACGGAAAGCCTCTGGATGGGGCTAGCTTCAGCATCTACGACGGTGATAAGTTGCTTGCTTGGGTGCCGTCGATGGGCCGATCCGGCCGCTACCAGGTCGAAGTGGTTGAGGGAGCGTACGACGTGGTCGTTGTCCCGCAAGTCGAGGGGTTTGAGAGCGAGCGGGTCAATGATGTGCGTGTGCCTGCGGGTGAGTCCGTCGAGCTGTCGGTCGTTCTAAGCGCCGCGACTGCGATCCGAGTGAAAGCGTTCTTGGAAGATCAACCGACGTCGGACGTCGTTCTCCAGCTCTACAAGGCTGGCCAGACAGTGGGCGGCGTCAGGATGCAGGAGAAAGCTCCTGATCGTGGCACTACGAACAAGGGCGTGTTCGAGTCCAAGGTCGAGCCTGGTACGTACGATCTTCTCGTGTCATCGACTATAGCGGGCTATCGCGATAGATGGATCAGCGGCCTCACTGTCGCCAAGGGTGAGACGCTCGAACGCCGAGTGCAGATCGGCGGAGCTGGAAAGGTTGAGGTTTCTGTCCTGGTGAACGGCCAGCCTGCGTCCGATCCTGCCCTTAGGTTGTACCCTGCTGGCGACCCAAGTGACTGGCACGTGATGAGCTACAACGACGACCGCAATGTCTATCAGCTCGAGGTCGCAGAAGGCACGTGGGATCTCGAGATCGAGCCCCGTATTCCGGGTATGCCGAACCGGTGGATCGAGGGCCTGGAGGTGCGCGGAGGCGAGACGCTCGAGCGAGAGGTAAGCCTGGGCGGCACGGGCACGGCTCAGATCAAGGTGCTCGTAAACGGCGAACCGACATCGAGGCCCCGGCTGCGTCTGTATTCGACTGACGGTATGAACAACTACTACTGGTTGAACTATAACGACAGGAGCCAGGCGTATGAGGTCGCCATTGCAGAGGGTGTGTGGGACCTTCGGATCGAACCCTACATCGACAACCTGTCGGAGAAGTGGATACGAGGGCTGCAGGTGTCCGGACGGAGCGTCGTAGATCAGACTGTCAGCTACTAAACAGGCAGGGCCGTATGCCCAGCGGAGGGACTCTCCGCTTTCTGTCCTGAAGACTAGAGGGCTGCCGGACGATGTCCGGCAGCCCTCTCTCGTTGTGATGATCGCACTCAGTCCTGACCACTGTTCGTCGCCTCGGTCAGTCAAGGTCATCCGTGGTCAAGGTGACGCTTGATCCTGGCGGCCCTTGGCCACAGCTCTGTCTTGTCAGCCCGGTCATGGTGGCTCTGGCCGATGGGCACGCCGAGGTCATGGCCGCGTCACAGCAGGGGCCAGCTTGTGCCGGCCCCTGCTAGTCGCGCCTGTTCGCAGTACTGCTCGTACTTTACGAACGTATTGCTGGTCCTGCTAATGCGTCGGAGACCTATTCGTAGTACTGTTCGTACTTGGCCTTGCGCTCCTCGATGATCGCCCGGCCGCCGGAGGCGAGGTAGTCTTCGAAGCCTCTATCCCACACTGTATCGAACTGACCAGGCTTGGCGACTACTGCCTGAACTAGCAGGTTGTCGCGCTTCTCCTTCAGCGCGGGACCCATGCCCTCTTCAGCCTTGATATCGCCCACCTGGACATTCTTTTCGTAGCGTGCGTCGTTGCTGGTGATCGGGTATGCTATCTCGATGAATCTCGCGTCGACACCCGGGTACGCGAGCGCCAGAGACTTGATGGTGAGTTCGGGATCGCCGAGCTCCAAGCCGTTGATCGTGATGGTGTAGTCGATGTTCTGCGGCGAATTCATGATCTTGTTGCCGGTTACCGACAGCATCTGGATGGCGCCGTCCTCTAGGACAATGTGGTTTGTGCCCTCTTCGCCAATCTGGAGGAACTTCCGGTTCTCCAGCTTCGTGATCCAGTTTAGATACAGCAGCGAGGCAAGCGGCTCATCATTGGTGGATGGGAAGAAGACCTTGCGGTCAACCGGAGCCGGGAGGAACTTCCTGTAGAACCCGGCATCGTTCTTGAAGCAGTCGACTGCGATGAACACAGCGTCCTCACCGACTAGCCTCTGCAGGCTGTTGTGGATACCGTTCTCACCGTCGCGGTACGGATAGTCCCAGTTGTGCTGGAAGGCTCCTACATAGCCCGATTTCATCAGGTTGTCCTCAGTCTGGTCACCTGCACCGTAAAGCGGGAAGTCCTTCCAAATCAGGCCGGCGTTGTACCACTCATTGAGCTTCCTGACTCCTTCTTTGTAGCCCGGCAGCAGCAACTGCCTGTCGTCAAAGCCGTAGATGTAGCGCTCCTTGTCGGTCAGGCTCTCGGGAACGAAGGAGGTCAACAGGTAGTTGTTGCGCCAGCCAATATCGAAGCTGGTCGAGTAGGGGATCATCTTGTCTGCGTCTTTGCCGAGCAACAGCTCCGCGTTGTTCTTGAACGCATACAGCATGGCCTCGAACTCTTCCAGGGTTGTCGGCGGCTCAAGGCCGAGCTTCTTCAGCCAGTCCTCGCGAACGAACGTATTGATTCTGGTATTGTGCGCGAGCCTGGCCTCGATAGCCCACACCGTGCCTGACTCAGGGTCCCTGTTCCAATAGATATTGTCGTCGCCCAGCCAGCCCCACAGATCCGGCAGCAGGTCTTTGTACTTCTCGAGGTAGGGGGCCAGGTCAAGCACGCCGCCCATGCTGGCATAGGTCTGGATCGTTGGATAGCTGTAGGTGACACAGACGTCGGGCGCATCGCCAGCGGCCAGCAGGTTGTTCAGCACTTCGACCTCCGTCCAACGAGGGACCGGAACGAACTCGACTTCGATGTTGTGATCACGCAGCAATCCTTCTTTGATGAAGTCGGTGAAGAAGTTGTCTTCTGGCGGGGAGCCACCAGCGTTGCTGCGGTCGTAGACCTCGACAGTAATGCGTTTGGTCTTGACGAATCTGCCGTTGACGAGTTCGTCGCTGTCTGCGGCAAAGAGGATTCCCGTCGAACAGACTGCCAACAGTACCACCAATGTGAGACAGCCAACCAGTAGGAGATGAGCCTTTTTCACATTTACTCCTCCTTCTTTGTAATGTGTTCTTTTTTGTGTTCAGAGACACGTTTGTATCTTTTCAGACACGCCGTGTCTTAATTCACTGGTTATTCCCTGATCGCTCCCAACGTTGCACCTGATATGAAGTACTTCTGTAACCATGGATACACCATCAGGATCGGCACAGTGGCGAACATGACAGTTGCAGCCTGAATCGTCTCGTTCAGTCCCGGAGTGGCGAAGCCCTCCTGAGTAGTAACCTCAATGCTGGTTATGCTCTTGATTATGTTGTACAGCAGCAACTGGATGGGGTAGTACTTCCTGTTGTTGCCCAGGAACATCAGCGCGTCGGAGAACCCGTTCCATCGCCCGACAGCGTAGAAAAGCGAAAGCGTGGCGAGCACGGGTTTGGATAGAGGCAGATAAATACTTGTGAGTATCCGAATCGGTCCTGCGCCGTCTATCTCTGCCGACTCGCGCAGGCTCTCGGGAATGCCGTAGAAGTAGCTGCGCATGATGATCATGTAGAACACGCTCAAGCAGTTCGGGACTATGAGCACAATCGGCTTGTTGATCATACCCAGGTCCTTGAGCAGCAAGTAAGTCGGAATCGTTCCGGCGCTGAAATACATGGTAAGGATAATCAAGGTGTTGAAGAAGCGCCGACCCTTGAGTTTGTCGTAGGTGAGAGGAAAAGCGCAAAGGATTGTCATTGTCATGGACACTATGGTGCAGATCACGGTCAGTATCGCAGTCCATATGAGCGACCAGGTGTACTTCGAGTCAGTGAGCACGAAACGATAGGCCTCTATGTTCCAGCCCTTTGGCCACAGAAAGACCTCATTTCGGATGATCGCTTGGGCGGAGCTGAGAGAGCGCGCCAGAATATTGAGCATCGGCAGCAGACAGGCCAACATGAGCAAGAGACAGATGAAGGCGATTATATAGTCACCGACTCTCGAGCTCTTTGACTTGATCATGCTACAAGTCCTCTCTTCCGGTTAGACTGTGCGCATTTTACCAGATGCCGCGCTCGCCGAACCTCTTAGCAAGAGCATCCGCTGCAAACAGGAAGACGACACAAACCACAGACTGAAACAGCCCCACCGCTGTCGTCAGCGAGAACTGCAGACCCCGAATACCGTATGTGTAGACGAATGTTGCGATCACGTTGGAGACGTTGTTGACAAGCGCGTTCCCCAGGGCATACGGCCGGTCGAACTCGCTGCTCAGGATTCGTCCAAGACTTAGAATGAGCAGGGTTATGATCGTAGGCCGCAGGCCCGGAAGCGTTACGTGCCAAATCATCCGGAAGCGGCCGGCTCCATCCACTGCAGCCGCTTCGTAGAGCTCAGGATTGATGGACGTGAGAGCTGCTAGGTATATGATCGTGTTCCAGCCGACACTCTGCCAGACTCCTAACAATACGTAGGTGCCCACCCAGAGTGTGCTGTTGTTGAGGAAGGGAATAGGCTCGAACCCCAGGCGGCCCAACACGATGTTCACCAGGCCGCTGGTGGGGGCGAGGAGGTGTACAGTCATGCCGTAGATGATGATCCATGAGAGAAAGTGCGGCATGTATGCCACGGTCTGAGTGACGCGTTTGAACCGCTTGAAGGGCAGCTCGTTTAGGAGCAGTGCGAGTATGATCGGTGCCGGGAAGCCTACGAGCAAGTCGAGGAGATTCAACATCAGAGTGTTGCGCACTGCGAAGCGGAAGTCGCGGTTGGCAAACGCTTTGATGAAGTACTCAAAGCCGTGGTTGTTCGCCAAAGGCATCTCCCACGGGCTCTTGACAATGCTGTACCTCTTGAAGGCGATCTGTATGTACATCATCGGGATGTACCGGAAAATGACGAAAAAGGCGATAGGCAGGATGAGCATCAGATAGAGCGTCCAGTACTTCCTCAGGTAGCTGATGGTCTTCTGGAAGCTCCTGGACTTCGGCGCCAGCATGGTTGTCGCCACTTTCGCACCTTCCCCTTCACAGTTGTTGAGCAGAAGCAGGAAAACGCTCTATGTGCCGCGCAGATCTTGCGCTCTGTACCCCCATACCCACAGGCAGCCTATGATAAACAAACGTTTGTGATGTGTCTTCAAGGCTAAACTACCACAAAATGCCTGAGCTGTCAATCTGGAAGAACTGGTATCAGGTCTTGGCATGAGGCCTCCGGCCATACCTCGTTCAGGGTCCCCGCCCGAGCGTTTTCTGCCCTCGGGCGGTTCATTCTTTGACGTTCATGGGCATACTAGGTGGTGGTTTGGCATACCGATGCAATGACGCGAAACCCCTTGTCTATGCCCGTGCATAATGCTGTGCGTTCAAACATATATTAGTGAATGAGACAAGCCGTGCCACTCACGCACCGTCGCTTTAGCTTGGTCATAGCATAGGTTACGTAGACTGTCGGTGCCTCTGACTGAACTGAGGAATCTCGGGTTGCACGGCCACAACGCATCGAGGAGGGGGATGCCACAGGCACACATGAGTGACGAATCAGCCACGGATGCGAAGATATCGTGGGTACCTAGCGTTGTTGTTGGAATTGAGCAAAAAAGGAGCGATGAAAGATGAAAAGAGTTCTAGCAATTGCATTGGCCATGGTCCTTTGCCTGAGCGCTGTGGCGATGGCTCAAGCAGCGGAGTTTGGAAGGGATGTGAAGATCACCCCGGTTGGTGGCAACGATGGGCTGGTGACTCTGTACATCTCTGACGTCGTATACCTCAGTTTCGTAAAGGCAAGCGGATCCGGTCAAGGGTTCAAGCGTGCGGAAATCGACTCCGGCCTGGCGATCTTCCCGAACATCCACAGGCTGAAGGTATCGTCGACCGTGAACTACCTGATAGCGGCGAACGTCATGAACGACGGTGACTACAAGGTCTGGTATGAGGATGACGTGCTCACTAGCATGTCACAGCTAGGAAGCAACGTGGCGGTTGGCAGCCCAAGCGGTAACCCTGATGACAACAACAGGTACATCTCAATGAACCTTATCCAGGCTCAGGCTGTAGGGCTTGTAGACGCGAACCAGCAGGACTTCGTTGCGAACGGCTGGCAACACGTCGACAGCGCCGGTTCAGCGTATCCGGGTGTTGGCAGAGAAGGAAGCTATCAGACACTCTGCTGGGGCGGTCCAACCTCGGGGGTTGGCACGGGCGATCGAATCCAGATCGACATCGCATTGAACCTCGCGAAGGCAGCACAAGAGGGCGTAGTCATCCCGTCAGGCACCTACACGTTCTATCTAGACTACGTGGTCGTGGAGACGGACGAGGTGCCCGAGGTGCCCGCCGTCTAGACAATGCGGACTGGCAGTGTTGCGGCGTTACCTCGACGCCGCGACACTCCAGCGAATGGTCACATCCGAGCGGATGAATGAGTGGCGGCTGGGGAGTCGTACCATCAGTCTCCAGCTGCTGCTCATCACAAGGGAGAGGGTGCATGTGCTCAGCAGACAACCGGGTCTGGTTAGGTGCACAAAGCATATCGCAGCGATCAGTATAGTTGGCCTTGTCTACGGCGTACTCTTGTTCGCATTCGTGGATAGCGGGCACGTGGCCGCTCAAGAGCCCTATGTGTCGGTGGAAGTCGATGTGTCAACCTCTGATCTGACCTCAGAAGGGCACTTCACCCGGCGTGAGATAGACGAGGGATATGCCGAGCTGAGTGGTACCATGGAGATCGGGGTTAGGTCTAACTGGTACTGGGGGCTCTCGGTGATTGTGGAGCGGATTTCGTGGCCCAACGGCGCCAGGGAGCCCGACGCGTCGTTTCTGCAGCTTAGATCAAGGTCGAAGACACAAGAAGCCTGGTCGGACTGGTCATCTTGGGCAGTGCCGACAGAGTGGAAGGCTGTGGGCGACGGAAACGCGACAATCGAGGTGAAATACCGCGTCGATCTGAGGGGTCGCCCTGACCTTGAAGCCCCCGATCCGGTGATTCGAGGTCAATACCGGTTCCGTGTCAGGTTCGAACCGTTCTTGAGAAGCCCGGACCAATAGGATGGGAGAGGATCTGCAGTGAGCATTAGGGAGTTGCGCTATCGTTTACTTGCATCCGTAGTTGTGCTATGCCTAGGATTGATGTCTGTGTCGGATCTGGTTTCTGCTGCAGACGAGCCTGACCTCGCTGAGATGGAAGAGATCGGTCCACAGATAGGCGTCTCCACTCTGAACTTGAACCTCTCCGCCGTACCTGGAGAGATTCTGACGGGCGCGATTGAGGTCCACAACCTGGGCACGGAGCCGGAGGGTGTACAAGTGCTCTTAGCTGACTGGGAGTATGATCCCTCAGGAGCTGTGTCGATCCACGAACACGGCACGGTTGATCGCAGTCTGGCAGGAATGCTCACCGTCGCTCCGGCGTCGATGATGCTCAGCCCTGGCGAAACGCGTCCTATCCAATACAGGATTGAGGTGCCGCCGGATAGCGTCGGCTCGTTCTGGGCGATGATCATGGTAAGGTCCGAGCCCAAGGTCATCAGCAGTTCTGATTTTGGCGAGGGTAGAACGGCCGTCTTTGCTGCATCCAAGACCTACGGGATCAAGCTCATCGTGACTGCTCACTCGGAGTCGGAAAAGGAGCTCGTCATTGAGGACAGCGCAGTTGAATACCTCGAGGCTTGTGAAGGATCGGTTCTGGAAATACGGAGTCTGGTGACAAATACTGGGTTAGCTCATCTTGAACTCACGGGAACCGTGAACCTCATCAACGAACATGGCGACTCTGTTGGAGCAGCCCGAATCGGTCGTGCGCGCGTGCTTCCTGGCTACCAGAGGTTGGTAAGGACGACTCTGGCTGGCCAGCTAGATCCCGGATTCTATGTCGCCGTGGTGGTCCTCGATTTCGGTGGAGACTACCTGGTTGGATCCCAGGTTGAGTTTGAGATAGGTGAATGAGAGCGCTACTTCGTCACGGAGGTGGCAGATGGTGACTACGGCCATTCTGCTAAGGTGCTATGGCGCCTGGGTCGATGCACTATGAGAGGGATTTCTGCGGCCTTAGTGCTGGTTGTCTGCGTCTTGTTTCCTGTAGTAGGTCTTGCCGGCGAAAACGGTCCAGACGCAGTTCGTCTCGCACTGCCAGAGAGCAGGAGCGCTAACCCGGGCGAGTTCTGCACGTTAGTGTGTCGGCTACATAATGTGAGCTCTGACGATTTAGACTGCCTCGTTGAGGCGGCAGTCCCAGTCGGATGGAGGGCAACTAGCACAGCTAGCCGCGTGCGAGTTTCAGCTGGCCTTGAGAGACCTGTGTTTGTCACCTTCCAGGTTCCCGACACTGAGGCCGAAGGAGACTACGCCGTCACATTCAGGGTTGTTGACGCGGGGGGCAGGCCTATCGCCGAAGAGCTGACCACTATTCACGTGAATTCAGTCTACGGGGTGAGGATTGTTCCTGAGACTCAGGCGATCTGGCTTGAGTCTGGTCAGCCGAGACAGGCCGGCCTGCTTGTGGAGAATTTGGGCAACGCGACCGACACCTACACCATATCTGTCACGCATAATACCGAATGGTCGGTCACGGGGCTGCCCAGTTCGGTGACTGTCGGCGCAGGTGAGTCTGTGAGGCTTGGGTTTGAGGTGTCAGTAGCTCCCGGCGCCGCAGGCGAAGGATCACTCATCGTGATGGTTCAGTCAGAGCATTTGCCCAGACCAGCCATATGTTCCTACTCACTGCGCCGCGTACATAAGGCAGAGGATCACTCCTGGATCGACTATGGGTGGCGGATTCCGGCAGAGGCTTCGCTCTCTGCAGTAGCCGGGCAGTCCAGCGATTCGATCAAGGTTACGGGACGTCTCTCGGCTCACGGCACTTACTACGATCGGTACAGCTTGGGTCTAGGAATAGCATCCGCCGACCTAGAGAAGGGCGTTTCTTCGTATTACCTCCAATACAAGGATAAGGTCAGAGAGTTCGGTGTAGGCCATGTAGGGCAGCATCTTGGTCCACTCGGACTGATGCGTGGAGTTGGGTTGTCATGGCTGTTCAGGTTCGGCGAGGGTACCCTGGCTGGGTTCGTCGGGCATAGGGAGGGAGTGCGGCGAACCGGTGTCGTAGCCAGTTATGCCCCTAGCTCGAGCGTGCGGGTGGCCGGTGCTGCTTCGTACGTTGACAACGATGGCATCGCATCACAGCGTCTCGGAATAGAGGTAGGTGCCTTGCTGGGGAAGAGACTAGAACTGAGTGCCAGGGTCGTTCACAGTCGCCAGGGCAGCTCCTCGGGGGGATTCTCGGCCTCTGCCTCGGCCCGAGTCACCCACCCAACCGGCTTCGTTCAGGGCAGTGCTTCCATCGCTGAGGCGACATACGCGGGAGAAGGTGCCGACCGCGCTGGGGTCGGGCTCAACGCAGGGAAGCAGCTAGCGAAGAGTCTGTACGCAGGAGTGTCACTCTCAGCATCGCGAGACAACATCGCTGGAGACCAGTCAAAGCCTTCTCATGCATACTACAGTGCGTCTCTGACAGGCAGCACAACGTTGCTCGATCTGGTGACGCTGTCTGCGTCAGTTGGCGGCAGTCAACAGGTTGATCTTGCGTCAAACCAGGCGATCTCCGATTCGCGCAGAGCGACCGTCGGAACCTCGTGCAGTATCGGCAGGGTCTCTCTGTGGCTTCAGGCACACAACGAGACACGGAGGGATCTGGTATCCGGCCAAATCGACGATCTGTCTGCCTATTCTGCGCGCCTCCAGTATCGGACGCCTACCTGGCTTAGCTGGGTATATGGACAGGTGGCGAACTCGCCCAGTATCGTGCCAAAAGGAGATTTGCTCTCGCGGGCGAGCGCCGGTTTGATGTATAGCCCGCAAGGCAGCGGCCTGTCACTGTGGATCAAGTGGACTGAGAAGATCCCGCTTCCAGATGTCTCCGAGAAGCTGCCCGAGTCTGAGATAGAGCTGGGAGGCATGTATCGCACCGGGAAGTGGGACTGGCACATAACAGGGACTCACTGTAGGGAAGAGCTTGGCGCGGAGCCATGGTCGGCCGAGCTGAGTCTCGGCGTCGGCTATGCCGTAGCACAGGACTTCGAAGTGGGTCTCGATGTCACGAAGTCATGGTCATCTAGCGGGACCGAGGATATGGTCCTTGGACTATCCTTGACAAAGCGCTTTGCACTGCCTATCCCCGGCATACAGGCCTATGCTCTTGTCGAAGGCGTCGCTTACATCGATCTCAATAGCAATGGGGTCTGGGATGATGATGATCTGCCCGTGCCCGGTGTCGTCATGAAGGTGGACACCATCAGGGCACGCACGAATGAAGAAGGACGCTATGCGTTTCCGCCTCTGGAGCCCGGGCCGTACACACTGATAGTTGAAAGCATTCCAGGGGGTCTCGAATGCGTCACGCCTATGCCGATCGAGATCGATGTTTCTCCGGATGAGACACTGTGGATCGCGGTTCAGTTGGCCGAGGTATCATCTGCATTCGGGAGAGTCCAGGTTTCACCTGATGGCAAGACAAGCGAGCTTGGAGGCACCGGAGTGCCCGGAGTCGTCGTAGTCGCAGTTGGGCAGGAGGGGAGCTATCGCACCGTAACCAACAGTGAGGGCGCGTACTACCTGCAAGTCCCGCCCGGAGACTACTCGCTGACTCTGGATGTCAGGTCTTTGCCGCCTCGCTATACTTTGACGACTGCCTCGCATGTCAAGGTATCGCTGAGCAAGGGTGAGCGTCAGCAGGTCCACTTCGGCATTGCCCCGAGAGCCAGGGAGATAGTGTTTACGTCGGGAGCATCAGCATCCACGCCTCCTGTCATTTCGGTCAGTACACCGCTGGGATCGGTTCAGCCGGGAGAGGTCGGCCAGCTCACAGTCTCATCCGACCAGAAGCTGATATCGGTCGTAGCCAAGATCCGTGGCGTGGAGGGGTTGCCTGAGGTTTCATTCTGGTCCACAGACGGGGGAATGACGTGGTCCGGGCCTTTGTACGTGCCTGATGTGCCCGCAGATGCCTGCGTCATCGAGATCGTAGTGAGGGACAGTCGAGGGAAGTCATGGACCAACCAGTACGACACGCGGCTGGCACCGGTACAGCAAGCACCGGCACGGTAGACGAAGCCGGATTCGAAATCCCGGTTGCCGTGGTTCCGGGCGCCTGCCTGTGACATCACCCACCTGGCTGTACAACGGTGCGAAGAGAGTTCGCTCGGTTCCACGTGATGGCGGAGCAAAGTAGAAAGCTCCGCCTGTTTCATGTCCTGCCTCGTTGCGGTGTTCCATCTGCCTCGCAAGGGTTGCGGGCGCCTTGCGCCGTGCATGCTATAGGTGCACCAACTGACTGCGCGCGGTGCCGGACATCAGATAGGTGCACCGGTCCATCTGCTTAACGGACCGGCTACCCAACGTCAGAGAGCAGCTCAAACTGCGAGTGGTACAGCCTCGCATAGATGCCGTCGCGGGCAAGAAGTTCTCTGTGAGTGCCCATCTCCTGAATGCGACCTTCCTCGAGCACCACTATCAGGTCGGCGTTTTGCACTGTAGACAGCCGATGGGCGATCACCAGAGTGGTCCGTCCCTCGGAGAGCCTGGCTAGAGACGCCTGGATCTGCCTCTCCGTCACTGTGTCCAAAGAGGAAGTGGCCTCATCCAGAATCAGAATCGGCGGGTTCTTGAGGAACACTCGGGCTATGGACACTCGCTGCTTCTGTCCACCGGACAGCTTGATGCCTCTTTCTCCGACGTAGGTGTCGTACTTGTCCGGAAGAGAGTCGATGAAGGCATGGATGTTGGCGTTCTTCGCAGCCTCGATTATCTCTTCGTCAGTGGCGGTCGGCCTTCCGTAGAGGATGTTTTCCTTGATGGTGCCCGTGAACAGGAAAACATCCTGCTGAACGAGTCCGATAGCCTTTCTCAGGTCTTCGAGCTTGATGTCTCTGACGTCCGTACCGTCGATCAGAATCTGGCCGGATGCCACGTCGTAGAACCTCGGTATCAAGCGGCAGAGTGTCGTCTTGCCTCCGCCGGACGAGCCGACTAGAGCTACAGTCTGACCCGGGCGTATGTCGAGACTGATGCCGTGCAGAACGGACTCTGATTCTGCGTACTCGAAGGAGACGTCGCGAATCTCTATGTGACCCTTGACCTCAGTGAGAGGCTTGGCGTCCGGGCGGTCGACTATGCTCGGCCGCGCCGCCATCAGCTCAACGAACCGGTCGAACCCCGACATGCCCGACTGGTACTGCTGCGTGAAGGCAGTCAACCTGCGAATCGGCTGCAGAAAGAGGCCGATTGACACCAGATACGTCATCAAATCTGCGTAGTCTATCAGCCCGCGATACACGTAGAAGGCGCCGGCACACAGGACTGCCAAGTTTAGCACATTCGTCAGGAAGTCGAGCCCTGAGGTATACTCGGCCATACGCTTCATCGCCACTTCTCGGGCGATTCGGAACAGGTTGTTGGATTGATCGAATCTGCACATTTCGTAGTCTTCATTGGTGAAGCTCTTGGTTTCTCTCATCCCGGACAAGCTGTTCTCGAGATCAGCGTTAACCTCGGCTATGCTTTCGCGCTCCATCCTGAACGCATCGTACATCCTCTTTCGATAGCTCATCGCAAACCAGCCTATGACCGGAACACAGAGAAACACAATCACTGTGAGCTGCAGGTTTATGGTAGACAGGTACGCAAACGATCCGATGAGCATCAGGGTGGCAATGAACAGGTCCTCCGGCCCGTGGTGGGCAAGTTCCGACACCTCGCGCAAGTCGTTGACTATGCGTGACATGAGGTAGCCCACCTTGGTGTTGTCGAAGAACTTGACATCCAGCGTCTGCAGGTGTGAGAAGAGGTCTTTCCGCATTCTGTATTCCATCCGCACGCCCACGACATGTCCCCAGTAGTTGACGATATACTGGAAGCCCAGCCTTGCCAGGTAGAGTGCCGTCATCGCAGCAGTCAGGATGATTATCATCCTGAGCTCCCTGTTCGGGATGAGATCCTTGGTCAGTATGCGAGTGAAGATCGGAAACGTCAGATCCATCACAGCAATGCAGCTCGCGGCAAACATGTCGAGAGCGAACAGCCAGGGCTCATATCGGTAGTACGATACGAACTTCTTGAGTCTATCCATAGAGCTAGTGTCTCCTTTGGGCAAGTCATTGGTGGTCTTGGGAAATGCGCTGATTACCACTGGTAATCTTCAAGAAGGGTGCCAGATATCCTGCTGAGCGCTGTACGAGGAAGCGAGCTGTCGCGGCTTACGGTGAAGCAAGATGCTGCGGCCTACCTTCCTCGAGTCCTCAGGAGCGCGGGCAGCAGCCGCCGGAAGACATATCCTAGTCCCACAGCGCTGATGATGAATATGACTATTGCAGTCGAGAAGGGCCCCCACACGTCGTGCAGGTACTCACGGAACGTCATCCGCTGCTCGAAGAAGATGGTGCTGAAGACAGTCGCAAGCGCAGCGTACGGATATGCAAGGCTCTTGTGGCTCTCGAGCCCAAAGACCTGTCTGGTGGCAACGGCGGCAGCCCAGATGAACGCAGCCAGTTTCACGGCTGCGACCCATGTCCAGAGCACCATCACGATTGATTCCGTCCGCTCTATGAACTCGCCGAGAGCTATCATCTGTGTCAGTCTCAATGTGGGAAGGGTGCTGTCCAGAGCATTGGGACCCAACACGACAGTAAGCGACACAGCGACCGTCAGCGCAGTCAATCCCGTTACCGTAACTGCCCAGGCTATGTACGTGCCGGCCCTGTTTGGCTTGTCGAGGTGAGGGATGATCAGGGCGGCGAGGATGAACTGCGAGTAGAAAGCCAGTGATTCCGCGACCGGGGGTATGAGGTCACGCAATTGGCCTGAAAACAGTGGCAGCAAGCGGTCAAATCTCATTGCATCATATGGCAGCAGAGCTATCAGCGCCGTGCTGACGAGTGCGAAGAAGAGGATTGCTTCTCCCAATCTCGCCGTCACCTCGATGCCGTGGCGTGCAGCCGTCGCGGAAACAAGTGCGAGGACTGCCACGAAGATGACCGTCGGAGTCTTGGGCATTGTGGCCACGACGAATGCGTCGGCCACTTCCCTCGCGACCTGTGCGGATACTATTAGGAAGTACCATATCAGCAGCACACCGACGGCTTTCCCGAGCACGGGTCCAAGGTAGTCCTGGGCATACTGCACGATACTGTGATTGGGATGGGCTTGGCCGAGCTTGGTGATGACGAATACGGCTGGCAGGCTTAGTGCGATCGCGAGAATCATGCCGATCCATGCATGTTGAATGTAGGTCAACTGATGCACGGCAGGAAACGTTATCGTTATCGGGACTAGTCTCATGAGGACCAGAACCGCAAACAACTGCCTTCCCGTGATCTTGGTATGCTGAATCATCCTGGGTTTGTCTCCTTTCGCCGGTCTGCTATGGCGATGAACAGGCTCAGACCGGTCACGAGGACGGCAGTCGCCGCGGAGAAGATGACCCACGGGCCGGTGGAGAAATCGAAGAACCTGAAGGTGGTGTTCAAGCTGGTCAGGCTGAACAGCGAGACTATCCAACCCAGTGGGTAGGCAATGGCTGCGCTGGTTCTCAGCGAGAAAGCCTCTCCGATTGCCTCGGCCGCGGCCCAGATAAAGACTGCTGCGGTGGTGGCAGCCCCGGTCGTCCACACGACCATCATCAAGACCTCGAAGCGCTCGAAGAAGGTTCCGATGCTTGCCGTTCGGGCCAAAGCAAATGCGTGCAGTACAATTGCGTTGGTTGTAGGACCGAATGTGCTGATCATTGCAATGCACATGATGACGATCAAGGCACCGCAAATCAGCAAGGCCGCGAGGGAGTTGGCGATGCCGGACCTTGGCGAGTCGAGGTGAGGCAGCAGCATTGCGATGACAGTGAACATGGTGAAGTAGCTGAAGACGCTGCTGACCGGAGCGACCAGGTCCCCATAGCCGCCGGGGAGGAATATGGGCCTTAGGTAGCCGAAGTCCATCCGGTTGACGGAGAACACCGCGATCGACAGGAGAGCGGTCACAACAGCGGGTGCCAGGACCTCTGAGAGACGGCCCACCACTTCCAACCCTCTTCGCGCTGCGTTGGCTGCCAGAAAGGCAAGTACCACAACGAAGACGAGCATGGGCGTGTCCGGCATGATCGCGGTTGAGAACGAGTTCCCCACAGAACCCAGAACCATCAGAGGTATAAGGAGGAAGAAGATCGTAATCCAAACGCAGACGATCGTGCCCACCGGCTTGCCGAGGACTCTGCGAGTACGAGCGAAGAAGGTCTCTCCCGGCCGTCCCGCACTCGCCTTGGCTACCAGATAGACCAGAGGAACTGCGAGGGCGGTGCCGATGAGGTCTGCGATCAGGCCGATTGTCGGTATACGCACTATATTCAAGGTGGTGCAGTTCAGTGTCTGAGGCGTCATGCGAACGAGCACCAGGAGAGAGATCAGCTGCCGCTGTGTGATTCTTACGTGATTCATCCGCTACCCCTTTGCTGCTGCATCGTGCGGCGCAGTCTTGGCCCTACACTCTAGTGGCCCCAGACTGAAAGGCCTGTCTGTGGCAGTTTTGCATGCACATCGATGTCAACCTCAATCTGTCGAAGCAGGTCGCTCCACTGGCCCTCGAGCTGTTGCCACTCGCGTGGACTGGCCCTGTACACCGCCGTCCCGAAGCCGAAGATGTCCGACTGCAGCTCGCGTGCTGTCTGGTCTATCATAGCTGCGACTTCCGCCTGAATCACCGACTCCAGGGCGGTCTTCAGGCTGCGTGAACTCTCCGGGGCGTCGGAATCCGGAGGCACGTCGGAATCGCCGATGTTGGCTCTGATCTCAGCCTGAACAGTTACCACCGGGCGGCCGCCGGCAATGGCAGTGTTCACGTGCGTTCGCGCGGACATGGCTCTCATGCTAACGGTTGTCAGAGAATCCGTCGGATCGGTCAACACGACGACTGATGATACCACGTCCCCGCGAAGCCACCGGAAGCCCCGCGACTGCTCCTGGTTCAGCCATCCTACCAGGCAGTCGCCTCTGAACACTGCCACGCCACTCATTTCGACAATCGACGAGAGAGAGGCACGCTTCAGCACGCCCGGTGAGAACATCGCATGCTCGAACATTCCTGGTGAGCCGGCTGATTCCTCGGGCTCACCTGGTGAGCGTGCCGATCGCTCGAGCATACCCGGTGTGTCTGTCGACGGATCGGTTACTGCCTGTAGCGGCCTGACCTGCATGCCTGCGATTGTCACATCTACGCCAGGGGTTTCGAGCAGCTTCAACACGTCGTTGACCGTGCTGATCACAGATGTGGAGGTTATGTATGCGGCGTTGCGGATCATTCCGAGAACTGCTGTAGATGGTATCTCATCGAGACCGTGCTCGGCGCTCATCAGATCCAGCGCCGTGCCGTCTTTGACAACAACCAGCACGGCAGTCTCCCGTGTCGACTCTGCCCGTGCCAGGAAATCGATCAGCCCTGCTATGCCCGCCCGGGCGTACTCCTCGCCTATCGCAATGATCGTGCTGTGCGCCCACGTGATCCGCCGCGGAAGCATCTCAGCGAGGCTTTCAGATGCTGCGCCGACAGTCGGTCCGGTCGCAGAGACTATCGATACTCGGCGTTCTTCTGCCATCACTCCGCTGCCGGCAACGGCGGACGGCTTGGCTATGTGCACGGTGAGCATAACCTCACCAGGATTCTGTCCCAGGTCTACACCTGCCATTGTCACAAAGGCGAAGTCCTCGATCTCTTGCCTGCCCCAACAACCTGATACCAGCGGCAGGAGAGCCAAGGCGATGAACGCAGCAAGCCACTGCATTCGCGTCATCTTTCGGCGCCCGGCTGATCGTCTTGAGCCGCCCGGGCAATAACCATGCAGCGATTTCGATCGCTCATGCCCGGCGCTATCCGGGATGCGGTGCGGATCTCGGTGCGTCAGAAGAACCTCCCTAGCAGTCGGCCGGCTTGGTGGACCAGAAAGCCCATTGCGTCGATAGGGCTCGGGACGTCAATGCCCAGTACATGAAGAAGGCTGATCGTGAAGCCGGCACCTAGGATGCAAGTGAAGACAATGAGCTCCCTATACAGCCTTTCAGCAAGCAGCTTCGGCACCTCATACGCTGCTATCGCAGCAAAGGCGGCTGTAAGGAGAACCACGTTCACGTGCCTTCCCTCCGATCCCGACGTCAGCGCTCCACTCTCGCCCCTCTGAAGACCAGTCCAGGCCCTGCCAGTTCTGCGTTTACCGATGTCTCAACAGCCACTGTACTGAAGACCTGGTCCCAGTTCGGGCCCAGCCTGGCCCAGACCTCAGGGTGGCGCCGATACAGATACTCGCCAAAACCGAAGACATCGGAGCTGTACTCCAGCTGTGCCTTTCTTAGTGCTGACTGCATCTCACTTTCGATCGCTGCTTCCAGCTGATGCTCTAGCCGTGTCCAGATCTCGGGATCCAGCGGATCAATATGCGAGTCCGAGTCCCCAAGGTTGGCCGTGGCATCAACAGCCACGCGAAATGAAGGCCCAGCCCCTTCGTCGTGGAAGGTGATCTTCCGTGAGCTGGTCGTAACCTGAAGGCTTACCTCTTGCCCCGGCGCCTGAGGGTGCGGAACCACGACCACCGCGCGGCCGGCACTTCCCACGATCCACTGCCGACCCCTCGTCTCTTGCAGATCGAAGAAGCCGACGAGCTTGTCCTGCCTAAACACCGCGGATCCGACAAAGCGCGCAGTATATGCAATCGACTCCCTCTTTAGCTCTCCTTCGAATGTGCCTGCTTCGGGACTTACCGGCTCGAGTGTGAAGGCGGGCAGAAGCATCTCTACGCCATCCGTTTGCAGGATCTGAAGCACTTCGTTGATGTTCGTCATTGTTGTTATCGACAGCCGGGAGAATGCGGCCCGTGCCGTGTTCTGCAGCGCATCAGAGGGAATCGGATTGAGTTCAGATTCAGTGGTAAAGGCTGCGTACGCGGCCGTGAACCCTCTGACCACTAGTGGTTGCACCCGGAGCCTGCTTTCTCTGTGCCTGGTTAGGAAGTCGAGCGCATCTCCTATGCCGTGACGGGCGAAAGCCTCGCCAAAGACGACCATCTCGTTGTGGGCCCACACAGCCGGGCGTGGCGATTTCTGGGTCAGTTGGGCCACGGCATCGAGCACCGTTTTCCCTTGGGCCTGTACGGTCCAAAACGGACGCTCGCCGACGCTGCCGCCGCCGGGTGCGCCTCGCCCGATGGCAAACGGCTTTGCGATTTGCACAGTAACCATTATGTCGTCAGTTTCAGAATCGAAATCGATTGCCAACCCCGCTACAAAGCCGATCTCCTCGATTTCGCGCCTGTCCCAGCAGCCCGACAGACAAGCCGCCATGAACACGAACAAAGCGACGAGCAGAGCTTTTCTGGCAGTCGTATGCATCCGGAACGCCTCACTCATCGGCGAGACTTCCTCCTGCTGCGCGGCTGTCGTTCCTTTTGAGTTGCTGGGCCCAGAGAACTCGGCCTCTGATCCGAGCTCGATTGCTGCTCGTCCGGATTTGAGGCATTGCCTTTTTGCTGCTTCTGCTGCGAACTGCGCTGTTGCCCTACTGTGCCAGCAGGACTGGGCTTCTGCGGCGATCTCGGAGGAGTTGGCTTCTGATCGTCTCCGATTCTCACTACGTTGTCGTGTGCGATGAGCTCAGGCCGCTGCTTCATTGCCCACCAGGGGGCCCGCGTGATGGCATCCTTCAGATCGGGCAGCACTACGGGGGCAAGGGGTTCGAAATACGGAATGCCAAACGAGCGCATGGCCGCCAGATGGATGAACAAGCCGAAGAGCACCGCTGCTACACCGAAGAGCCCTAGGAAGCCGGAAACGATCGTCAGCACGATTCGCAGTATGCGCACGGTATTGGACAGGCTGAAAAGCGGTATCGTGAATGAAGCAATCGCAGTCAGCGCTACGATGATAACCATTGCTGCCGAGAACAACCCGGCCTCAACAGCGGCCTGCCCGAGGATCAGTGCTCCCACGATGCTGATTGCCGAACCCACCGCAGTCGGCAGACGGACTCCGCCTTCGAGAAGGACCTCGAGGAAGAAGATCATCGTAAGAGCTTCGATGGCTGCGGGGAAGGGGACACCTTCACGCTGAGCAGCTATGCTGAGGACCAAGGGCGTCGGCAGCATCTCTTGATGATACGTGGTGATCGCTACATAGACTGAAGGAAGGGCCAGAGCGACCAGGAATGCAACTCCCCTTACGAGCCGGATGAACCAGCTAGCTGTGAACCGCTGGTAGTAGTCTTCAGTTGCCATGAGGAATTGGAGGAATGTCGCGGGAACGACCAATGCCGTCGGGCTTCCGTCAACCAGTATGGCAACTCTGCCCTCGAAGAGGGATCCAGCGACCTTGTCGGGCCGCTCAGTGGTCAGGACCGTCGCAAACAGGGACCATGGGGCGTCCTCTATCAGTTCCTCGAGCTGCCCGCTCTCCTGGAGTGAGTCCACCTTCACGCGCCCAATGCGTTCCCTAACCTCCTGCAATACCTTCTCATTCGCGATGCCCTTTAGGTACACGATGGCGATGTCGGTTTTGCTCACCTCGCCAACGACAGTCTCTTCGATCCACAGTCGAGGGTCGCGGATTCGGCGCCGGAGAAGGCTTGTGTTAACCCTTATGGTCTCTGTAAAGCCTTCCTTTGGACCTTTGATCGCAGGTTCAGTGGTTGGGTTCTCGGGTGTCCGGGTCATCCAACTCCGTACGCTGCATATAAGGGCTGAGTCGACTCCTTCCACGATCACAGCGCAATCGCCTGAGCTGATGTGGAGGAGCACGTCGGCCATTCGGGTTGCCTCTTTGACTTCGCTGCTCTCCAACAGCCTGTTCCTCAGGTCGTCATAGATGTAGGCGGGAGACGGCGGCATCTCTATGGTTGCGGTATCTTTCATGCCAATTGGGCGAATGATCGACCTGGCCACAAGGTCCTTGTCCACGAGACCGTCGATATGAGCAATAAGTACGCTGAACCTCGGATTTTCTCCAGAACGGATGATCCGGACCACCAGATCGGTGCTGTATCCAAACGCGCTCTTTATGCTGATCTCGTTTTCCGAGATCTCGCGACTGACGAAGACGCTCACCGCGGCTGGTGAGGCCTTTGCTTGTTCGTTCGGCAAGCATGCTCACTTCCAGGTGATTCTGAGGAGTCTGCAGATAGTGTACCCCCGTGCAGGACGGGTATTCCGGGCAACTGGCGGGCATCGGGCTGCGGTTCAGCGGTTGACGAGGGTAGGGTGCGTGTCGTCCGGCGGACATTCGGACTGCGTCCGCGGAAGCAGGATCCCGTGAATTTGCCCTTGACGAAGACGAGTATCGTGGTATAATAGTCTTGCGCCCGGAAGGGCCGCAATGCAAACCTGAGCTGGATTAACGATGTCGCGGGGTGGAGCAGTCTGGTAGCTCGTCGGGCTCATAACCCGGAGGTCAGAGGTTCGAATCCTCTCCCCGCAACCAGTTCTCTCTTGGGCTACATGGCGGTGTAGCTCAGCTGGTCAGAGCACGCGGTTCATACCCGCGGCGTCAGTGGTTCGAATCCACTCACCGCTACCAAATACATGCCCCGCTAGCTCAGCAGGCTAGAGCACCTGACTCTTAATCAGGGTGTCCGGGGTTCGAGTCCCTGGCGGGGCACCACACAAACCTCAGTTTATCTGAGGTTTTTTCATGTACTTGCAGCCGAGTGCGCCAGGGACTCGAACCCCGCAGGCCTCCGATGTATGGGTCGGCCTGTCCGGGGTTCGGGGAATGCTCCTATTCGTCGCATTCCCCTGGCGGGGCACCACTTTCAATTCCATGGAGGAACCTGTCTGGTGGCATTGAACATTTTCTTGGAAGTTTTAAGCAACGCTTTGATATTGGTCACACGTCACGAGGAGCGAGTCCTAAACCACTCCAACAGCAAAACGAGGGCTAGCACTGGGCCGAGCAAACCACATGTGTGCCGGAAGGAAGAAGGGCAACAGTACCGGGCTAAAGGTCTACAGACAGAACCTACAGACATAACCTCAGGCAGAACTGCGATTACGTCCATTCTGCGGCAAACGTTGATCCTAAAGGAGAGCATCGGAACCGTGAAGTGATCACCCGTTCAGGGACCAGACCTCTTGGCAGGCTGGCCTGACGATGCCGGCGGTGACGGCTCAGGCGTGCTAGTCTAGCTGAGACTGGCCAGGCTTGCCTTGGTGATCGCCAATGCTGGGGAGGCCATCAAATGAGAGTGGAATCATGGGTTGCACTCGGAGACAGACGAGAGCAGCTGTCCACTGGCCTTGATGAGAGTCTCCTAGTGCATGCACCTGGCTTGGTCTTCCGGGTCTTCTTTGAACACGTGGACGCCTTCGACGTGACCTTCCTGTATATCCGCGGCAGCTGGCTAGACAGCGATCAGTTGCAAGGGTTTTATGACAAGCAGTGGATTGACGACATAGTGACTCCGCTTGTGTGCGGGTACCGATCATCGTTCCTTTCGCCGATGGGTAACAGGGTCTTCTGCAGCAAGAACGCAGATGGCCTGCTGCCGTCGCTGTACAGGTCATGGCAGGACGTGTCCTGGCTGAGACCGAGGGGTGGGTCCTCCGCCGGTGCAGACCTGGTAGTCCTTCAGACGGATCGGAACCTGTACTCAAACCCTTCTGTCGCAGAGAAGCTAGGCATTGATGCCAAGTCCCTCGTCGAACTGATGGTGAACGTAAACGTACCCGGTGACTACCTAGACCTGGGTATGAGCAAGTACTACATCACGTACCAGGAAAGTACATCCCATGGGATCAGCGGCGGCCCCCTCTGGTTCGACACGCTCGAGGAGGCCAAGCGCTTCTTCAAGGAGAAGCGATGGGATAGGGTTGCGTCGGGCTCCTATTCTCCGTGGGACAGCTTTGACATTGACCTCAAGTCGAGGCGGGCCATTGACGACCTGACGATCCCGTATCTTCTCGCGGCCGACACGATCGTTCGCGGGTGGTAAGAGTTGTAGTTGTGCCCGAACCGCCGGGCATTCTGCACCGGCGGAATACCAAGTGCCTGTCTTGCGCAAGCTGGGAGTGGTAGGATTTCGAACCCCCGGGGGCGAGAGCATGCGCAAGATCAACGACAGATTCCTGTTGGGGCTAATCGGACGCTTGGGAGGCAACGTCGCAAAGATCGCGGTTGAACGCATCGCGGTCAAAACACTCGGGTTCAATGACACCGGTGCGAAGAAGGCAGCAGGGATCTTCATCAGGGGGAATCAAGCGGAGTCACCGCTAGGTAGAATCCTGGGCAACATAGCGGACAATATGATCGCATCAGGACTGGGAGTGACCTGCGCATACTGGCTCACTCTCATGGGAAAGGACTACTACCTTCTCAAAGGCGCCGCTCTTGGAGCTGCTGAATGGACAGCACTCTACGGGTTGCTGTCGAGAATGGGAGCTACTGCTGTATACCCGTCCACAGCTCTGAACGGCTTGGTTACGCTTGTGTCGCACTTGGTCTTTGGCATGACGAAGATCCAGATCGTCTACAGCCTGGGCGATCAGCGGCTGTTCACGCCGTCCAGCTCGGCTAGACAGACCTTGCAGTCCGGCCAGATCAGTCAGATCTCGGCAGACGGCCAAAGCAGTCAGGCTCCGACTGCCAGCCGAAGCAGTCAGACCCAGACTGCCGATCGAGGCAGTCGGTCTCAGACCTCCGATCAAAGCAGCCTGACCCCGACAGCCGACAGCAGCGCAGGTTCCAGACAGTCGTCCCAAAGGGACCCGGCATGGACTCCCTAGAGAGAATCAGTCTGGAAGATGGCGACAGGATTGCGGCCTAGCGTGTTGAAATATCATGGCAGGTTGCAAAGGAGGCGTTTGGTCATGCGTGAGTTCTTCCCCGAAGTGAAGCGAGTCGAGTTTGAAGGTAGGCAGTCGAAGAATCCTCTGGCATTTCGATACTATGATCCCGGGCAGGTCATCGGCGGGAAAACCATGGCCGATCACCTGCGGTTCTCGATGGCCTACTGGCACACGATGACGGGTACCGGAAAGGACATGTTTGGCAGCGGGTCTGCTGAACGGCCTTGGAACAACCTGAGTGACCCGATGGATATCGCCAAGGCGCGTGCATATGCGAGCTTTGAGTTCATGGAAAAGATGCAGATACCCTTCTTCTGCTTCCACGATACTGACCTGGCTCCCGAAGGAAGCAGCCTGAGGGAGACATTCAGAAATGTCGACCAAATCGTGCAGATCCTCAAGGACCTGATGGCCCAGACTGGCAAGAAGCTGCTGTGGGGCACATCGAACCTGTTCGACCATCCCAGGTTCATGCACGGAGCTGCGACTTCGCCGAGCCCGCAGGTATTTGCGTACGCCGCCGCTCGAGTCAAGAGAGCGCTCGAGATCACACACGAGCTCGGGGGAGAGAACTACGTGTTCTGGGGAGGCAGGGAAGGATATGAGACCCTGCTCAACACTGACATGAAGCTTGAGCTCGACAACCTCGCCAGGTTCTTTCACATGGCGGTCGACTACGCCAAGGAGATCGGATTCAAAGGCCAGTTCCTGATTGAGCCCAAGCCGAAGGAGCCCACGAAGCATCAGTACGACTTCGACACGGCCAGTGTCATCGGGTTCCTGCGTACATACGGTCTGGAGAAGTACTTCAAGCTCAATATAGAGGCCAATCACGCGACCCTGGCCGGCCATACATTCCAGCATGAGCTTCACCTGGCCCGAATCAACGGCATGCTCGGAAGCGTCGATGCGAACCAGGGCGACGAGCTGCTCGGATGGGATACTGACCAGTACGCGACGAATGTGTACATGACGACCCTCGCGATGTATGAAATCCTGAAAAACGGAGGATTGGCTCCGGGCGGCCTGAACTTCGACGCCAAGGTCCGAAGGGGATCGTTCGAGCCGGTTGACCTCTTCTACGGACACATCGCAGGCATGGATGCATTTGCTCTCGGTCTGAAGATCGCTCACAGACTGCTTGAGACCGGTGAACTGGAGCAGTTCGTGTCAGAGCGCTACAGCGGCTACACCACAGGCATAGGCCTCAAGATCGTCAATGGTGAGGTTGGGTTCAAGGAGCTGGCGGAGTATGCTCTGGAGAACGACCAGATCAAGCTCACGTCTGGCCGTCAGGAGTTGCTCGAGACCATCCTGAACAGGTACATCTTGCAGAGCTGATAGGTGCGGCGACAACAGTGGGTCACGCTCAGCCGGTATTGCGGCTGTTGCAGCTGTTGAATCATGGGCAAGGTTGGGCTCGGCTTCGAGCCTGCCTTGCCTTGTGATTGTCATCAGTGACTCGTGATTGTCACCGGTGATAATCATCAAAGACAGGAGCGATTAGAGTGCTAGAGGAAAGATACGCCGGTTCACGATTGTCAGGGTTGCTCGTGTCAAAAAAGGACTTCAGGCCGTTCCCCACGGTTTCCGAGAGAGCCGAGTGGGAACGCCTTCCTGATCGAGTGAAGGAAAGGATCATAGAGGAGGGAGAGCGGTATCTGGAGTTCGCTTGGGAACCTCTGCCAGCTTCGTGGTACATGGACTTTGTGCGCAAGGGTGAACGAGGAAGGTATGAGGGCCGTTTCTTCCGGCGTCGCGCCGCCCTGATATCCCTGCTGCTCGCCGAATGCGTAGAGAGCCAAGGGCGTTTCTTGGACCAGATCATTGACGGCATTTGGTGCATTTGCGAGGAGTCTTCGTGGGCGATTCCTGCGCATATCACCCTTACCCCCACAGGCAGAGAGGACAAACTGCCGGACGTGGAGGCCGAATACCCCTACATAGACCTGTTCGCCGCCGAGACGGCCTCGCTCTTGGCATGGGTGAGCTATTTCCTCAAGGACCGCCTCGACAGCGAGAGCCGTCTAATAGATCGCAGGATCAAAAGAGAAGTGGCTCACAGAGTGTTCCGCCCGTACCTTGAAGTTGAGGACTTCTGGTGGCTGGGGTTCGAACCGGAAAAACACGGGCGCCCGAACAACTGGAATCCATGGTGCAATGCGAACTGCTTAGCAGCCTTTCTAGTGCTTGAGGAGGACCCGGATGTAAGGCTCAGAGCAGTGCGCAAGTGTATGAGGAGCCTCGACCGCTTTATTGAGGGATATCCAGAGGATGGAGGCTGCGATGAGGGCCCCTCGTACTGGGGGGCAGCGGGAGCGGCTCTCTTTGACTGCCTGGAGCTTCTTCATCTCGCAACCGGCGGAGCGGTGGACGTGTACTCAGAGCCGCTGATTCAGGAGATCGGGCGCTATATCAACCGCGTTCATATAGCGGACCGTTACTATGTCAGCTTCGCCGACGCGAGCGCGATCGTAAACATACCGGCAGGGCTCGTATACAGATATGGCCTTCGGATCGGCGACAGCGCGCTGACCGCCCTCGGCCTTTATTCCATGGCACTGGGCTACTATGAGGGAAATTGGTTTGGCGGAACCCACGTCTTCAGGGCCCTTTGCGATGTCTTCAGCTCCCGCGAGATGACCTCATCGTCGGCTGAGCCGCCTTATGAGAGCGATGCATGGCTGAAAGACACCCACGTGATGGTTGCGAGGGAGAGGGGAGGCGACGTTCGAGGCCTGTACCTGACAGCTAAAGGCGGGCACAACGCCGAGAGCCACAACCACAATGACGTCGGGCAGTTCATGGTCTACTCCGACGGCAAACCGGTCATCATCGATCCGGGTGTCGGAGACTACACGGCTAAGACCTTCAGCCCCAGGCGCTACGAGATCTGGACCATGCAGTCGGCGTATCACAACCTTCCAACAGTGAATGGAGTGCAACAGCGGCCAGGACTAGACGCTCGGGCTGAGAACGTCGATTACTCGTGCGACGCCGCATCAGCCCGTTTCTGCCTTGACATCGCCGGTACGTATCCGAATGAAGCCGGGATAACCGAGTGGAGGCGCTGCTGCACCCTGCACCGGGGTGACGATGCGTGCGTCGAGATCGTCGACGAGTTCCGTCTCAGCAGGCTGACTGACGACATCACGATGAGCCTGATGACCTGTTGCGAACATGACCTGGATAAGCCTGGCGTGATTGCATTCAAGGTCGACGGCGGGAAAGATGTCGTCATGACCTACGATGCCTCTGCGTTGAGTGCAACAAGTGAGCGGATAGACATCGTCGACAAGAGGCTCCTGGATGTGTGGGGAGACCACATCTACAGGATAACCCTGAGGTCGAAGAACGCAATAGACTGGGGGAAATGGGTCCTGCGGTTTGAGCAGGCAGTCGATAGGAACGGCTCGTAACTCGCAACTGGTTGAAGAGCGTACCGGATCATTTCACGAGGAGAGTGGTAATGTGGGACTTGTTCGCGCCATAGCGGCTCTAGGAGCTGTCTTGGGGTTCATAGTCGGCAGGATGCTCGACAAGACAGGTTGGGGCGTTGTGATTGGTGTTGCCGTCGGCTTCGCGGTCGGTTTCGCAGTGGACAGACTGAGGCAGAAGAGATAGCCCTGGTGAGCTGCGCCGCACATGCCTCCGGTTCTCGGGGCATGTGCGGCTCTGGAATCACTCGCTCAGTTCTCGCCTTACGAAGAAGCGGACCTGCACGTTCTCACCGCTCCGGCCTGCGAATGTCCTCACGATGTCGCCGACGGTCATGCTGTCATCCTTGATGAACCTCTGTTCCAGCAGGCATACCTGGCTGAGATACTTGCGCACCTTGCCGGCTTTGATCTTCTCGATCACGCGTTCGGGCTTGCCCTGCGCCCTTGCGATGCTCTCCGCCTCGTTTTCGACCTTCCGTATGACTTCCGGAGGAACATCGTCGATGCTGATGAAGAGAGGCGATTCCGAGGCGATCTGCAGCGCTAGGTCTCGTACCAGTCTGCGGAACGGCTCGCTTCTTGACAGGAAATCGGTTTCGCAGAGAACCTCCACCAAGACGCCGATGCGTCCGTCGCCGTGGATGTATGCGTCGATCAGCCCATGTTTGGTCTCTCTGTCGGACTTCTTTTCCGCTTTCTCTGCAGCGCGCTCGATCAGGAGGGCCTGGGCCTTGCCGAAGTCGCCCCCGGCCTCCTCGAGGGTGCGCTTGCATTCCATAATGCCTGCGCCCGTCAGCTCGCGCAGCTTCTTGATCTGCTCAGTGTCGATAGTCATTTTGCCTGCCTCCTTTGTGTTTGAGTGCCATGGCCGCTCCGGAGCGCAGTAACGAAAAAGGCTTTCGCCTCTTCCGAGACGAAAGCCTTGACTTCCGCATACACACTCCGCTTGCATTGCGCCATTGTTCGATACGGGTACATAGACCGATATCTATCCTCTGTAACGGGAGGAACCCGTCCAAGTCTACTCCCAATCGGTTTCGGTTGGCACCTCCAGGAGGGGTTCAGACGGCGTCCTCGCTGCCTTGCACCGACCGGCAGCTCTCTTGAGGGGCTGAGTCGTCTTACTGTTTCCTGTCATCGGCCTGGTAGCACTATCAGCCTCAATCATATCTTAATGAAACCTGCTGTGTCAACTTGGAAATGCAACACGCCGACCGCTTCCGCCGCGGTCACTCAACGTATGCCACGCCCTGCTCTTTGATGTCCGCCAGTCGCTCTTGCCCGATGCCGCTGATTCTCAACAGTTCATCTACTGAATGCCATGGCCGTCCTGCGATGATCGCCTGCGCTCTCGCAGGGCCTATGTGGATGATCTGCTGCAACTCCTCAAGGGAGGCCGTGTTGAGATTCACCCCCTCAGGCGCTGCATCAAGACCATAGTCGTCTCCCCACAGCCCTAGTCCGAGACTCCTCGCCTCGGCCTCGTACACTCTGAAGGCATCGACATGTCTCACGTTTGGCGGGATGGTCATCAGCCGGCCATATCCTCTGAGAAGAATCACGGCATTGTGCATGTGTTCCCGAACCTCAGCGTCAGACCAATCGACGGGCTGCGAAGTCCACACGTATGCGAGCAGTCTGCCATACCGATCTTGCTGACCTACGTCGAACTCAAGCCATGCGTCTCTGCCCTCGAGAGTCTGCCGAGTGAAGTCCGACGCTTCCTTCCCGTATGCCTCTACAGCCTTTGTCGGATGGACAGTCTCAGGAGTGTCCACGCCGATCAGGCGGACCGTAACTTCCAGCCCGTTCAGAATCGCCTGGACGGTATCTCCGTCCACCACTCTGGTGATAGTGACAGGAGAGAGCGGAGGACTCCAATCATCAGTGGCGTCGGCAGGGACGATAAGGATCGTGGCAAGCATGATGGCCAGGACGACGGTGACAAGAGATCTGGCTGCAGCCATCAAGACCGGCTGCAACTTGCCGGATCGACTCGGGTCTGTGGCAACCGCCTGTCCGCAGCGGGTTCTCATCGCCTTACCTCCGCAGAACTCGCCAAGACTGCCTAGCCTCAGTCCGGACTCTCCGGGCGCGCCTCTCGGTCTCAACCGTCACCTCAGACAGGCCAGGCGTGCCAGACTAGCCTACAGTGCTGTGTCAACGAGTCAACTGGATCAGTACTCCAGTAGGTATTATATCACAGGTGACATGCAGCCGTACGAGCCAGAGTCCCGGCTCATCGCCGGGACCCTCGCTCGCTTGGGAGGATAGCTCCCACCTGAACCTGTCAGGATACTCGTTCGGCTGCGTCAGACCCCGAAGAGCTGGCCGCCCCAGGTGCCTAGGAGCAACAGGATCAGCACGAGGAAGATGATCCATGCCCAACGTGTGCCGAACAGCCCACAGCCGTCCATTCTCTCCTCAGGCATATGGTTGCCTCCTTCGCCTATGCAAGTGCTCGCAACGTGCGATCTCATTTCACTATACTCTTGAGCGTTGTGCTTTGTAACACAGGGATCAAGGATTTGTGCCATTGGTACGAAGGAGCAGCGATCGGGGCACGAAGAAGGTCTCTGAAGGCCGGACCTGGACCGCGAGGCTGCGAGGCGCGCTTAGGAAGGATTCTGCACTCTTGAGGCGAACTAGATTGTCAGCAGAGGGCTCGTGCTCGCGGGCACGGAGAGGGAATCCCTGTCAGGGGCCCTCGGATCGAGCCCCAGGCTTTGCTGAGTGGGGATTGGCCGGTTGATTCAGTGTCTTGGTTGAGACGCTGTGTCACCGGCTGATTGTATGTACAGCGCGACGACAGTGTTTGGGCGACTCTGCGCCACTCTCAGCGCACTTCGAGAAAGGAGGATTGAGCATGAGGAACGCTCTGCGTTTGCTTCTATACTGCGTCTTGGCTGCAACTCTGACAGGATGCAGCGGAGGTGTCTTCGGCGTGAGTCCCTTGCCGTACAACGCGTCGGGAAGAGTTGTCGACAGCGCCGACAATGGCATTCCTGGCGTCACTCTTCTGTTCAGTGACGGCTATGGCACGGCTGAGACCGGGGCGGACGGGGGATGGCTCAAGAGCTACCTGCAGGGCAGAGTGACAGTGACTCCCAGCGCGACAGGGCTGACCTTCACCCCGAGCCAGAGCACCGTGTCGCCGACCTCCACCAGTGCGACCTTTGTCGCTGTGACGGTCGAGGACGACTTGCCACCCGATCCGGATCCAGGCGGCGAGGAGACGGTGGCTGATCAGGAGGTCAGCATCGATGAAGACTCAACCGTAGTCGTAGACGTTCTGTCAGGCATAGAAGGCGATGGCTTCGTGATCATCGATGTGACTCAGCCGTCAAACGGGACTGCGACCATCACACCTGATCAAAAGATCGAGTACACTCCAAATGAGAACTTCTACGGTGAAGACAGCTTCATATACACGGTATCGAATCCCCATGGCGGGACCGCAACCGGCTCAGTGACGGTCACAGTCAGGCCCAGACCCGATGCTCCGACCGCCGCAAACGAATACTTCAGCATAACGGTATCGCCGGAAGGCACTCCCTTTGCAGTCTTGATGGGCTTGCTCAGCAACGATTTTGATGCCGACGGCGATCCCGTTCAGGTGATTTCGGTCAGCCAGCCGATGTACGGTCAGGTGATAGAGTTCTGGCCCGAAGGCAATGTCCACTACTCACCGCCCGTTGGGTTCGAGGGACTGGACACCTTCGTATACACCATATCAGATGGAACTGGGTTCTTCTCCTCGGCCGTAGTCACGGTGGAGGTTCGCATCGAGTGATGTGCAAGTTGATGGCATGGGCAATGAGAACGAACTCCTCTTGCGCAGTCTCTGTCACTCTCGGCAGTGCATACGATATGGTGGAATCGCTTTAGGGGGGTGACAGAATGCCTGAAGAGAGGAATCCGGATCCTGGTGTGGGTTTGTTCGGCACTAGGCAGGCGTGGATCTTGTTCCTCATACTGATCCTCCTGCTGATGGGTACCCTCGGAGGTATGGTCTTCGGCGTGTAGTCGTGCCTGACAGACCGCGTCGCTTTGAGGCGGCCGCCGTTCTCTCTGTGCTGGTGTGGCAGATTGCGGGTTCCGGTATGCACAGCCGGAACCCTTCTGTCTGTACAGCTCGCTTACTGCGCGGGAGCTGTTCGGGGCCTGAGCGTGTCTGGGGGTCCGGGTGTGTCTCGGGGCTGGGAATGGTTCGACGCGCGGCCTCCGTGGTCACATGGAACAACTCGCGGCAGGCGTGAGTCGAGGTGTGTGTTAGCAACATAGGTTATACTGCACATGGCTTATGAAGGAGGGCGCGACTATGGGTCTAGGAACTCCTGGGGGCTCCGGAACATGCGGCGGGTTCTTCGCATGGAGGCAGGCGTGGATCATCTTCTTGGTCCTGATACTCCTGCTGCTGGGAACTATGGGCGGAGCCTGCACTGGCGTGTAGCACCCTGCCGGTGACAGCAGGGCTCGCAGGGGCACGGGCGCATCCGCCCCTGTGAGCCCTAGTCGGACTTCCTGATGTTCTGACTCACCCTGTCCCGCCTCAAACGATCGCTCTCGCGGCAATATGTGAGGAATCGCTCGACTGCCTGCCGGCCCTCCGGGGACAGCTCGGAGATGGCTTCGATCGCAAGATCGACGAGTGGATCGCGCTTGGCAGCACCTGCACTCTCGCCCGCCGCGTTCTTGTGAACCTCGCCCTTCGAATCCTCTTGCAGGACGTCGGCCTCTCGCCCCAGCAAGTAGTCAACAGAGACCTGAAGGAGGGAGGCAATCCGGCCGATCATCACCACGTCAGGCCGTCGGTAGCCGCGCTCATATCCAGATAGAGTGCCTGTCTTGACGCCCAGAGCCTCGGCCAGCCTGGCTTGAGTCCAACCTCTGCTCTTGCGCACGGACTGGATTCGCTTACCAAGAGACTCCAACACTCCGTCACTCCTTCAGGAGTACTATACCACATCTTCGGGTATGGCGAACTTCGATCCTGCAAAACGCGTACAAAACTCTTGACATACGCGATCCGCTTACATATGATGGATATGGACTAAGCGGAACGCGTCATTGGGGGTGGTGCAATGAGTTACGGAGCAAGAATTCGAGCACTGAGGCTCGAGCGCGGTCTCAAGGCCAAGTACGTGGCCCAGAAGATCGGCCTTTCGGCGAGCCAGTACAGCGATCTCGAGCACGATCGAAAGAAGCTTACAGCTGATCTCATTGTGGGGCTCGTCGATGTACTGCGCATTACTGCAGATGAGATCCTATGTGCGACAGATGCGGATCGCAAGGAGGCCTGAGGAAGTCGTTGCCGCTGGACTGGAGGCAAATAGTGAAGGGTACTGGAGAATGGTGGAGAATTATGGACTACATCACCAGCGGCATTCAGAATGGAGGGACTGCACATGCGCTACGGTTACTTCGACGAGTGCGCCCGGGAGTACGTGATTGAGAGGCCCGACACTCCGGAGTCTTGGATCAACTACCTCGGGACCGACGAGTTCTGCAGCATTGTCTCAAACAATGCCTCCGGCTACTCCTTCTACAAGTCAGCCATGTTCGGGCGTATGACCAGGTTCCGGTTCAACAGCGTTCCTATGGATCGGCCGGGACGCTACCTGTACATTCGCGATGAAGCTGACGGGCGCTTTTGGTCAGCTTCGTGGCAGCCCGTGGGCTTGTCTCTCGATTCATACAAATGCGTTTGCCGGCACGGTCTGGGCTATAGCAAGTTCAGCGCTGAGTACAAGGGGATTCGCTCAGAACTCTGCATTTTCGTTCCGATTGACAGACCCCATGAGGTTTGGGACGTGACGATAGCAAACACGTCCGACACCGAGCGCAGGCTCTCGCTCTTCACATACACCGAGTGGTGTTTCTGGCACATGCAGCAGGATTTGAGCAACTTCCAGTACATACTCTACACCTGCCGGATGGGATACCACGATGGCGTGATCGACTACTCTATCGTGCTTTGGCCGAAGCGAGAACCCAAAGCGTTCGCAGCGTCTACGCTCCCGGTAGTCACCTTCGACACCGATCGAGAAGCGTTCATCGGGCCGTACAGGCATGAAGGCTCTCCGATTGCCGTCGAGAGAGGAGAGTGCTCAGACTCCATAGCGATTGGAGGCAATCCCTGCGCGTCACTTCACAACAGGGTGGTCCTGGCGCCCGGCGCGACTGCGCACGTGACCTACGTAGTGGGAGCGGGTGACGCGAAGACTGATGGAGTGCGCTACAGGGAGGAGTACTCTGATCCGCGCAACGTGGAGAGGGAGTTCTCCAGGGTGCGCGAGTACTGGGATGTCCGGCTGAACAAGTACACATGCCGAACCCCATCGCAACTCGTGAACGACGTTGTGAATGTGTGGAATCAGTATCAGTGCCATACGACGTTCAACTGGTCGCGGTCTGCGTCATTCATCGAGGCCGGCGGCAGAGACGGACTTGGGTACAGGGATACGAACCAGGACATCCTGGGAGTCGTCCACTCTGTCCCAAGCCAGTCTAGAGCCAGACTCATTGACTTGCTCAAAGGTCAGTTCTTGAACGGGGCTGCGATGCATTCGGTTCAGCCGCTTACGTGGACACAGGGCCCGCACAACGTGCCCGAGGACGGGCGCATCTTCTCAGACGATCACCTGTGGCTTCTTCTCTCGATCCCCTCATACCTCAGGGAGACCGGAGACATGCCATTCCTCGATCAGGTGGTGCCCTATGCCGACCAGGGCGAGGCCACGGTCTACGACCATCTCAAGGCAGCACTTGAGTTCTCCTGGAGCCAGCGAGGTCCTCACGGCCTTCTCCTTGGCCTGGCTGCGGACTGGAACGACTGTTTGAACCTGAGGGGCAACGGCGAGAGCGTGTTCAGCACCTTCCTTTTCTGCAAGGCGCTGAATGAGCAGATTGAGCTGTCAAAGCGGCTGGGGAAGAACGATGATGTGGAGCACTTCAGTTCGTACCTCCACAGTGTCAAATCCAGCCTGGACACATACGCATGGGACGGCAACTGGTTTCTGAGAGGGTTCCTCGGCTCAGGCAGGAAGCTCGGCAGCGTGGAAAGCGAGCAGTCGAAGATATTCCTCAATGCCCAGACATGGGCGGTTATCTCAGGTGCTGCGTCGGGTGAGAGAGCAGAGCGTGCGATGGACAACGTCAAGGAGATGCTGGCAACTGAACATGGATTGGTGCTGAACTACCCTGCGTACACCCAGCACGACATCGAGATCGGAGCGATAACGGATTTCCCGCCCGGGCTGAAGGAAAACTCGAGCATATTCTGTCATACGAACACCTGGGCTGTTATTGCTGAGGCGATGCTCGGCAGAGGGGACCGTGCCTTCGACTACTACCTCTCCTATCTGCCGGCCGCAAGGAACGACGATCCTCGCGTGTACCGCATGGAACCTTACGTGTATTGCCAGTTCATCACGGGAAAGGAGCACCCGTACCACTTCGGGCGTGCTCGCAACTCGTGGCTGACAGGGACCGCTTCGTGGAGCTTCGTGGCGATCTCCCAGTATGTCCTGGGCGTTCGTGCTGACTATGACGGATTGATCGTGGACCCCTGCATACCTCAGAGCTTCGAGGAATACACGGTGACGAGGCAGTTCAGAGGCAGACGGCTCAACATCACTGTCAGGAATCCGGAGAAGGTGTGCCGCGGGGTCAAGAGCATGACTGTGAACGGCGTCGCAGTCCCGGGCAATCTGATTCCACTGTCCGTGATGAAGGAAACAAACGAAGTAGTGGTGGTGCTGGGCAGTTAGCCGCGGCGTGGGTCTGTCTGCAATGACTCTCTTTCAACATGGTTCGCAAGCGCGCTGCACGACAAGCGGCGGTCCATTTGGTGGGCCGCCGCAGTCGTCTTTCAGGGCTCTCAAGCACTTGGCCAAACTCGCGTCAATTCGGCGGAATGCATATCCTGTCGCCGATTTGGATTACATTAGGATCTGCTATCTGTGGGTTCGCCGCTATGAGCCGCTGCAGAGAGATGCCGAACCTCTGGGCGATGAGGAACATCGTGTCTCCCTGTCTGACTATATAGATCGTGCCTCCGGGGCAGAATGGCTGTGGAGGAGCGGGTACACAGATCACTTGGCCGATCTGCAGATTGTCAGGGTCGACTCCGGGGTTGGCAGCTATGAGCGCCTGAACCGTGGTTCCGAATCTCCTGGCTATGCTGAAGTACGTGTCGCCGCTTCTTATCACATACTCGAACCCTCCGGGGCACGGACCGGGCGTAGGTGGCACCGGGATGCAGATCACCTGGCCGATCATCAGATTGCGCGGGTCGACTCCCGGATTTGCCCTAAATAGCGCTTCGATCGTGGTGCCGAACCTCTGTGCCAGGCTGAAATACGAGTCTCCAGGCCGTATTCTGTAGAGAGTGCCGCCTGGGCAAGGAGGCGTGTGGCTCGGGCCGCAATGAGTCATTAGGAAATTCACTCCTTTCGTGGTCGTCTGTCACTACAGTATATGTTCACTGTTGATTCGGTCGCCTGCTACCTGCGATATCGTGCCTTTGTCGGAGGCGGCTGTCTCGCAGCCGGCAGGCTGTCGGGTGGAGGCCGACAGCCTGTTAATGCATTGCGAGACTTTGTCCGGAGTGGTATAGTACGAACACGGGTGTGAACATGGGTGTTGTGATCGAAGAGGTGAAGGCGCAATGATAGATATTAATCTCATCAGGCAGGATCCTGAGGCAGTGAGACAGGCACTCGCGAAGCGGCAGTTCGAGGTCGATTTCTTCGAGTTGCTCTCTTGGGATGCTGAGCGCAGAACGCTGATCAGCCAGGGTGACGAGCTCCGGTCGAAGCGGAACCGCGTCTCAGACCAGATTCCCGCTATGAAGCGTCAAGGCCTTGACGTGAGCTCAGTCCTTGCAGAGATGAAGGCAGTGTCCGATCAGATCAAAGAGATCGATTCGAGACTGACGGAGATAGAGGCACAGATCAAGCAGTTCCTTGACAGTCTGCCCAACATGCCTGACGACGACGTAGTTGCCGGCGGCAAAGAGCGCAATGAGGTCGTCAGAGTGTGGGGAGAGCTGCCTCAGTTTGATTTCCCAGCTAAAGACCATATCGAACTTGCCCTTTCTCTCGGGCTCGTCGACTACGAGCGAGGAGCAAAGCTGGGAGGCAATGGATTCTGGATCTATACAGGAAAAGGGGCGAGGTTGGAGTGGGCGCTGCTCAACTACTTCGTCGAGGCGCACCTGGCCGACGGGTATGAGTTCATCCTGCCGCCGCACATTTTGACCTACGATTGCGGGTACACTGCGGGCCAATTCCCCAAGTTCAGCGAGGATGTGTTTCACATCGAAGCTGACGAGGGGCGCGGTTTTCAGCAGTTCCTGTTGCCTACGGCTGAAACTGCCTTGGTGAACCTGCACAGAGACGAGATACTGCAGGAGTCCGATCTCCCAAAGCGCTACTTCGCCTACACACCGTGCTATCGCAGGGAAGCGGGGAGCTACAGGGCGCAGGAGAGAGGCATGATCCGAGGCCATCAGTTCAACAAAGTGGAGCTGTTCCAATATACGAGACCTGAAGATTCTGCAGCAGCGCTGGAAGAGATGATCCACAAGGCTGAGCGCTTGGTCCAGGGACTCGGGCTTCACCACAGGGTGTCCAAGCTCGCCGCGGCCGACGTCAGTGCGTCGATGGCTAAGACCTATGACATCGAAGTATGGATACCCAGCATGAAGGAATACAAGGAAGTCAGCTCCGCCTCCAACGCGAAGGATTTCCAGGCCCGCAGAGGCGGAATGCGCTTCAGACGGCAGGCAACCGGAAAGACGGAGCTCGTCCACACCCTGAACGCATCCGGTTTGGCGACGAGCAGACTGTTCCCTGCGATCCTAGAGCAGTGCCAGCAGGCCGATGGGAGCGTTGTGGTTCCCGAGCCACTTCGCAAGTGGACCGGAGTCGATGTGATTCGTTGAATGAATACAGGCGATATCTCCCATGCTTATAGGTGAAGACAGTACCGGACCCAAGACTTGGGCAAACGAACAGTCTTTCGGGTCCGGTCTGTCTCGGCCAGTGTGGAGGTTCGCCTGTGAAGATTACCCTCATAGAGCCCAGGCCGCCAGGCCTGCATGTCTTCAGCAGGACCAAGCTCCCGAGGCTTGGACTGCCCTTGATCGCGACCATTTTGCGCAACCGCGGATACGATGTCCGCGTAGTGGTGGAATCTATCAAACCCATGCCGGTAGATTCCCTGGCGAATGCCGACCTCATCGGCATCTCTGCCACGACATCGACTGCCCCTCGAGCATATTGGCTTGCCGACTCGATAAAGAAGCTCAGGAGCGATGTTCCGATTGTAATGGGCGGGCCCCACGTCTCGTTCTGCGTAGAGGAGGCGCTTAGTCGTGCCGATTTCTGCGTCATAGGCGAGGGTGAGGAATCGATTGTAGCTCTGGCAGAGTGTCTCGAAAAGGGGACGCCGGTCAGAGGGATTCCGGGTCTCGCGTACCGCTATGGAGACCGCATCTGCATCGGGCCGAGGGCCCCGCTGGTCAATCTCAACGATCTGCCTTTTCCCGACTTGAGCACCATTTGCGGGCACGAACGCATGAACCTGGTGCCGATAGAGACCTCTCGGGGTTGTCCTCACGGCTGCACGTTCTGTTCAGTCATACGCATGTTCGGCAGAGACTACCGATGCAGAGATGTGGAGGCGGTGGCCGACGAGGTCGCGCGGGTGTCCGACCGCAATCTCTTCTTCTACGATGACAACTTCGTTGCACTGCCCTCGCGGACCCGCAGACTGATGAAAGCATTGATCGAACGGCGAGTCCGCACCTACTGGTCGGCCCAAGTCCGGGCGGACTCCGTGCTGGAGCCTGGACTCCTAGAGCTGATGTACGAGGCAGGGTGCCGAATCCTGCACATCGGCTTTGAGAGTGTAAACGACGCCACACTCGCAGCATATGAGAAGCACTTGAGCGTCAAAGAAACTGTCGCTGCAATACGGGCCATCCATGACTGCGGGATCCGCATCCATGGTATGTTCGCGATCGGCGCAGACACGGACGACGCAGAGACTCCCCGCCGCACTGTGGACTTCGCACTGAGGCACGGCATAGACACGATCCAGCTTCTGATGCTGACACCCATCCCAGGCACTCCGTACTACGACACTCTGAGAGAACAGGGTAGACTCATATCCACCGAGTGGCAGTACTTCGATGGACACCACGTCGTGTTCAAACCTGCGCAGATGAGCGCTTACGCATTGCAGTACCAGGTCATGAAGGAAATGGCTCGTTTCTACTCGTTGAGGCACTGCGCAGACCTCGCAATGCGCTTCGACCTGCCAAACCTGTACTTCAGGCTGTACGGCTGGCGCACCATCCGCGATTGGCTGTCCGACAAGGCCAACCGCTCATACCTGGCGTTCCTCAGAGACAGCTACTCCGTCTAGCCCACAGACGCGGAGGATCCAGTGCTGGAGGGTTCAGTAGATGCTCATCCTGATTGTACGCACTCTCATTCTGTACGTGCTCATAGTGACGTTGATGCGGCTCATGGGAAAGAGGCAGATTGGTCAGCTTCAGCCTTCCGAGTTAGTCGTCGCGATCCTGGTGGCCGACTTGGCCGCTGTTCCGATGCAGGACAAGGACATACCGCTGATAAACGGGGCGATTCCTATCCTTGTTTTGATGATCGCCGAGGTCTTGGCCTCCTACCTGACCCTTCGAAGCAGTGTGGCCAGATCCATCATATCCGGCCGCCCGAGTGTGCTGATCTCCGGCGGAAAGATCATGTGGAGGGAACTGAGGGACGCCAGGATCAACCTAGATGACCTGGCCGAGCAGCTCAGGATCAAGGGGTATCCGGACATCGCAGACGTCGAATATGCGATTCTCGAGACGAGCGGTCAGATGAGCGTCATACCGAAATCCCAGCGGCGGCCAGTCTGTCCGGCCGACCTAGGCATAGACACCAGCTACGAGGGCCTGCCTGTCACCTTGGTTGTTGACGGCAAGCCTAACAGCGACAACCTGCAACTCGTGAACCTGGACGAGCAGTGGCTGAGGAGGCAGTTGGCCGACAGAGGAGTTGACAACCTGAAAGAGGTAATCCTTGCCACTCTCAATACAAAGGGCGAGCTGTTCTATCAGGTGAAGGAGAAGGGGGAAGCTCAATGAAGCTCGTCTGGGCTGCAGCAATCCTGATGATCGTCCTCGTAGTCACCGGGATTCTGCTTGAGCAAGCGATGAACAGGGAAGCCGACCGCATCCTTCAGTTGATCTACAGGGTGGAGGCTGCTGTGCTGGCTGGGAGGTTTGATGAGGCTGAGGCTTTTCTCACTGAGGTTGAGCAGCAATGGGATCGTGCAGATAGGTTCTGGTGTATGATTGTCTACCACCACGATATGGACCGCGTGCGAGACTCGCTGGTTCGCCTGCGGCAGCACATCCGGTTTCATGACTCACATTTGTCCCTCGTAGAGATTAATACAGCAGTGCAGCTGGTAGATCACATACCGAAAAAAGAGGCTTTCAATCTCGAGTCAGTTCTATGATGCAGCGCTGCTCACTTCCAGCTATCGTGCCACTTCCGGCTATCGTGTTCCTTAAAGAAACCCCAGCTAGCAACCGCAAATGGCCGGTCATTGGGTCAAGTTGACTGCTCGACCGGGTGCGAATATAATGGGCGGTGGGGAACGAAGCGTGTTTGGACGCGGGAGGTACGCAAGATGCGCATGGACGAGCCCATGGAGAAGCGGCTTGTGGCGCTGGCCGTGTGCGTACAGGTTTTGATTGTGGCATTCATCGTGGCCATGGCTCTCGACTTTACGAGCGGACCCGATTTCGAATACACCGAACCTGCCAAGACGATCGTGACATACGTAGTGCAGCCCGGCGACTCACTATGGTCAATAGCTCAGAGATTTCGACCAGAGGAAAGCCCTCACTTAGTCATACCTGAGATCTTGTCCGTCTCTGGGCTGCTGGAGCCTCGCCTACATGCCTATCAGCAGATACGAATTCCGACATCCGTTCGAAAGGATGGATAGCGACCGGCCTGCTGTCCATTCGAATCGAGCCGGCCGCCTGACCTTCTCGACAGATAGGAGGCATTCCTGTGCCACGCATCAGAGTTGATCTGTACAGCGATACCATAACCAAGCCTACCGCAGAGATGCGGCAGTTCATGGCTCAGGCTGAAGTCGGCAATGAGCAGAACCAGGAAGACCCCACTGTGAACCTGCTCGTCGAGATGGTCAGCGAACTCCTAGGCAAGGAAGACGCCGTCTACCTCCCTTCGGGCACGATGTGCAACCAGATTGCCTTTCGCGTGCATTGCAGCCATGGCGATGAGATCATCATGGATGAAACCGCTCATCCGATTCACTCAGAGGCGGGTGGAGTGGCAGCTCTGAGCGGAGCAATGATATGCCCTGTCAAGGGAGTCCGGGGGATATTCAATGGCGAGCAGGTGGAGGCTGCTGTGCGACCGGTTGATGATAACAATGCTCCCAGGACCAGACTGGTCTCGGTTGAGCAGACGACGAACTTCGGAGGCGGGGCTGTCTGGCCCATAGGCACGATCAGGGAAGTGTGCGCAGTCGCCCGCAAGCACGGACTGGCAACCCACATGGACGGCGCCCGATTGCTCAACGCAGTGGTAGCCTCAGGAGTCTCTGCCAGTGAATATGCGGAAGGTTTTGACTCGGTTTGGCTGGACCTCAGCAAAGGTCTGGGCGCGCCGGTTGGCGCTGTGCTGGCCGGAAGCAAGGACTTCATCAAGAAGGCTTGGCGGTTCAAACACCAGTTCGGAGGTGCAATGCGCCAGGCAGGCATTATTGCTGCGGCAGGAGTGTATGCTCTGAGACACCACGTTGATAGACTCAAGGACGACCACCACAACGCTCGGCTTCTGGCACGAGGCCTCGCCGAGATCCCGGGCATTTCCGTCGAGCCGGTTGAGACCAATATACTGTTCTTTGATGTCAGCGGTCTGGGAACCACAGCTGCCGCGTTCTGCGAGCAGCTGCTGGAGCAAGGGGTCAGGATGGTGCCGGTGGGACGCACACGGATTCGTGCCGTCACTCACCTGGACGTCAATAGAAGCGACATTGAGTACGCAGTCGAGGCAGCGGGGAGAGCAGCGGGGCGACGATAGAGATAGAGGTCAGTAGGCAGTAGGTAGACGTCGGTAGGCAGACGTCAGTAGGCAGCCGTACGGTTGCCGCAGAATAGAAGTGGAGTAGGGAGCAGTGATGGAGGTTGACAATGAGGCAGAAGGCATTGCCCTTCACAAAGTCGCAGATAGAGACGATAGTCAAGCAGTTTGGGACCCCGTTTCACATTTACGATGAGCGCGGAATAAGGGAAAACGCAAGGAGACTCAAGGCGGCCTTTTCGTGGGTCGAGGACTTCCGCGAGTACTTCGCGGTGAAGGCGACTCCCAATCCTCACATAGTGGCGATGCTCCACGAAGAGGGGTTCGGTGCCGATTGCAGCTCACTGGCAGAACTGGTGCTGTGCGAGAGAGTCGGCGTGACCGGCCACGACATCATGTTCACGTCTAACGACACCCCTGCCGAAGAGTACCGCAAGGCCATGGAGCTCGGAGCGATCATCAATCTGGATGACATCTCTCACTTGCCTTTCCTGATCAAACATGCTGGCCTGCCTGAGATGCTGTGCTTCAGGTACAATCCAGGAGATGCGCGCTTCGGAAACTCGATTATCGGCAAGCCCAGAGAGGCGAAATACGGGCTCACTCGTCCTCAGCTGACTGAGGCATACCGGTCTGCGAAAGAACTGGGAGTCAAGCGGTTCGGCTTGCACACGATGATCGCGTCGAACGAGCTGGACCCCACGCACTTCGTTGAGACTGCGAGGATGCTGTTCGGTGTTGCAGCCGAGCTCTACAATGAGCTCGGTATCAAGTTTGAGTTTGTGAACCTGGGAGGCGGCGTCGGGATACCCTACAAGCCCGGTGACAAGTCCATCGACTATGAGGGGATATCAGCCGGTATTCGAGAGGAGTACAACTGCATGCCGGTTCCCGACTCGGTCCGCCCGCGAGGGATCTACTTCGAAATGGGCCGAGCCATAACGGGGCCGTATGGCTTCCTGGTGTCCACCGTCTTGCACAAGAAAGAGACGTACAAGGACTATGTGGGGCTGGATGCCTGCATGGCTCATCTCATGAGGCCCGGGATGTATGGTGCTTACCACCACATTACCGTGCTCGGAAAAGAGGACTGGCCGCACGACCACACTTACGATGTCACAGGGTCTTTGTGCGAGAACAACGACAAGTTCGCCATAGACCGGCCTCTGCCAGAGATCGAGGTTGGCGATATCGTTGTGATCCACGACACGGGTGCCCATGGCCACTCAATGGGGTTCAACTACAACGGGCGGCTCAGGTGTGCAGAACTGCTCCTCAAGGCCGACGGAACTGTCAAGATGATCCGTCGGGCTGAGTCGTTGGACGACTACTTCGCCACCCTTGACTTCTCGGAGTTCGAAAGCTCTCGTGAGGCGAATTGTGCGACGTGCAAGCGGTGCGTGGGTTGATGTTTAGCTAACAAAACGGGGCCACTCTAGCTGAGTAGCCCCGTTTTTCCTTGTCTAGATTACCGCTCACCTATTTCTTCTCGGCTTCACCCAAGGCTCTCGGTGTATCCCTCAAGCACTTCTGGTGGATATGCTTCACCATGCTGTTGGTGTCTGAGACGATGCACTTGATGTCGTGGAGCATGTCACAGACATCGCACATCATCATGTGTTTCTCGGTCTCGTATGCTGCGCCGGCAAATGCGGTATGCGCAGGCGCATACGCCGGACCGCACGGTTGATGGCCACAGGTAGCGGGCGTCATAGCAGCCTCGACAAAGCCCGGTGGCAGGCCGTATCCATTTCTCTTGGGTTCGTTCATCAGCTGCACCTCCATCAGCTCGCAGTCAGTCAGTCAGGCTCCCCTGCAGTGCGCGTGATTCCCCTGTGTGGTTCATAATATACTATACGACCAGGTGCGTGCCCGGTGCTGTGCGCACCGCATGTTTGAAGGGATTGCAGTGAAGATCTCCAGGATAGCCGTGTACAGAAACGATGGTACAGGTCGCTTGAGATTCGCCCGCCATTGCATAAGGTACTCCTACGAAAACCAGAACTCAGACCCGGCACTGCGGCAAGTCGCAGCCGATCGGCGACACGCGACTGAGTGCTGCGCGGAGGAGCGGCGCAGGCTATCGCTCGCACGTGCTCCGTTGGCCGCAGCTCAGCGCGGCGTAGATGACTGGCCTAAAGCTGGCGGCGGGTGGCCGGAGGTGAGCGATGGGTGGCCAGAAGCGAGCGACCGGCTGGATTCGATCAGAGCCAGAGCTGCAAGAGTTCGGGATAGGATCCGAAGACTGCAGAGCTTCCCTCAGTATCGCTGCGATCCTGAGATGCACATGTGGGTTCGACTGTACATGCAGCTGGAGGGAATGCTGGGACACGTGATTCGATAGCGTTTGAGCTCTGCATGGAGGAACCGGCCGATCGAAGTATAACTGTACTTCGAGGGGGAATCGCAATGCGCAGTAGAATTGCAGTCGTCGTACTGACCATCTTGGTCATTCTGCTGATCGGCGGTGTCGTCGGCAGAAGTGAGACACCTGGGTACACTGATGTAGACACGGAGCGAGTAAAGGAGCTGCTCTCAGGCGATCTTCGCTATGAACTGATGTTGCTCGATGTCAGGCAGCCTGACGAGTACGAAGAGGGCCACATAGAGGGTGCAATTTCGATTCCACTCGGCCAGCTCGAGAGCAGGCTGACAGAGATAGACCGGAGCAAGGCTATCCTTGTAATCTGCTTTAGCGGCTTCAGAAGCGCCCGCGCCGCGTCGACTCTAGTCGCTGCGGGATTTGAACGTGTCATGAACTACGCTCGCGGCATGAGCTCATGGGACGGACCGGTGGTGATGGGAAAGAGTCCTTGGCCTGCTGCGAAGATCTCGGGAGCCACCGGCGAGGTGTCAGTGCAGAGCCCGTCCGACTTCAGCTGGGAGCTTGTATCTGAACTCCCGTTTTTCCTGTACGCATTGGACATGGTGAAGATTGGCGAAGGGTCGAGCGCCACTCTGCAGTTTCCAGATGGCACCATGGTGGTGCTCAAGGAATCATCGGTCCTCGAGATATCGCGATCTGCCGAACTCGACTAGGAAAATCCTTGTCTGGCAGAGCGGCGCTGGTGCGGGCGGAATGACCTGACCGCTATGCACCATTTTCCATGCAACCGAATTGCTATGGCTCGTGCGTTTGGGCACATTATTTGTTGGAGGTGATTCGGTTGCCGGACCGCGACAAGAACAGGAACGCTGATCGCCGAAACGACAGAGGTGACAGAAGACTGCGCAATGAGCGCGGTGATGAGAATAGACCGAGCATGGAGGCAGCGGAGGAGTTCGACGCACGCAGGGCCCGCCGCGCGAGGGACGATCGTCGAATGGAGACAGCAGAGGATCTGGGCGCAAGGCGCGACCGTAAGGACGATCGCGATGACAGATGTTGTGACGACGATAAGTGAAGACGACGATGACAGGTACACCCCGCAGGTCAGAGCGGGGTGTACGCTTAGGTCGGTCACTTTACAACAATGCTGTAGATCTTGCCTGGGACGTAGACTTCCTTTACGATCTGCCGGTCTGAGATGAACTTGGCGATCGCTTTGTCCTCCTCGGCCTTGCTTCGAATCTCTTCCTTCTGAGCGCTGCGTGCGACTGTCACAGTGCCCCTTATCTTGCCGTTCACCTGGATTGGAATGTCTATTGTGTCCTCAAGAGCCTTGGACTCGTCCCACTGGACCCACTCCTGGCCTGAGATGCGGCCCGCAAACCCCATTCTCTCCCACAGTTCCTCGGAAATGTGGGGTGCAAAGGGGTTCAGGAGGATTAGGAAGTCCCTGAACTCGGCTTTGAGGGCCTGCCCGCGCTCGTAGAAAGCGTTCACCAAGGTCATCAGAGCAGCTACCGCAGTGTTGAACTTCATCCGCTCAATGTCGTCGCTGACCTTCTTCGCCGTCTGATGCATCAACGTTTCGAGTTCAGGGCTGTACTCGTCCCCGTCTACGACCATGTCTTGCAGCCGCCACACCCGGTCGAGGAAGCGCCGGCATCCTCTGACGCCCTGTTGCGACCAGGGAGACGCCTGGTCGAATGCACCGAGGAACATCTCGTACACTCTGAATGTGTCGGCTCCGAACTCTCTAACCAAATCGTCCGGGTTTACGACATTTCCTCTCGACTTCGACATCTTCTCGTTGTCTTCGCCCAGTATCATGCCGTGCGAAGTCCGCTTGCGGTACGGCTCGGGCGTGGGCACCAGTCCGCAGTCGTACAGGAACTTGTGCCAGAAGCGCGAATAGAGCAAGTGAAGTGTCGTGTGCTCCATCCCGCCGTTGTACCAGTCGACGGGCAGCCAGTAGCTCACCTTGTCCCAGGAGGCGAACTCCTTGTCGTTGTGAGGGTCTGTGTACCTCAGGAAATACCACGAAGAGCCCGCCCAGTTGGGCATGGTGTCAGTCTCCCTCTTGGCCGGCTTGCCGCAGCGAGGGCATGTGGTGTTCACGAACGACTCTATGTTGGCGAGCGGCGACTCTCCGGTGTCCGTCGGTTCGTAGTGCTGCACGTCGGGCAGCCTCACTGGAAGTTCGTCCTCAGGAACGGGCACGAAGCCGCAGTCGTCGCACGACACGAGCGGTATGGGTTCGCCCCAATAGCGCTGCCGCGAGAACACCCAGTCGCGGAGCTTGTAGTTGACCTTCGGAGTGCCTATACCTTGTTCCTGGAGCCACTCGGTTATCCGTCTCACAGCATCCTTGACGCTGAGCCCGTTGAGGAAGCCCGAGTTGACCAGCGTTCCTTCGTCAACTGACGTATATGCCTCTTTGCTGATGTCTCCGCCGCTGATGACCTCTACGATGGGCAGACCGAACTTCTTCGCGAATTCGTAGTCGCGGCTGTCATGAGCAGGAACTGCCATGATAGCTCCAGTGCCATAGGACATGAGCACGTAGTCGGATATCCAGACCGGGATCTCTTTCTTCGTGCAAGGGTTGATTGCAGAAATGCCCTTTAGTGGGACTCCGGTCTTCTCCAGTGCGAGCTCGGTCCTTTCGAAGTCCGACTTCCTGGCTGTCTGTTCTCTGTATGCCTCTACCTCGTCAGTGTTGGTTATTTGCGCTTTCAGCTCGTCAATCAGAGGGTGCTCGGGCGAAAGCACCATGTATGTGGCTCCAAACAACGTGTCCGGCCTGGTGGTAAACACTGTGATCGTGCGGTCGGAGCCGGCTATGGGGAAGAGGACTTCCGCTCCTTCCGATCTGCCGATCCAGTTCTCCTGCTGAACTCTGACCTTCTCGATGTAGTCGACCATGTCGAGATCGCGAAGCAGCCGTTCGGCATAGGCAGTGATCTTGAGCATCCACTGGCTCTTCACTCTGCGGACTACTTCACCGCCGCACCTCTCGCACACTCCGTTGACCACTTCTTCGTTCGCCAAGCCTATCTTGCATGAGGTGCACCAGTTGATCGGGATCTCGGCCTTGTAGGCCAGGCCCTTCTCGAAGAACTTCAGGAAGATCCACTGCGTCCACTTGTAGTAGTCAGGGTCTGTAGTAGAGAACTCCCTGGACCAGTCGAAGGAAAAGCCCAGTGACTTGAGCTGCTGACGATACCTCGCGATGTTCCTCTTTGTGACCTCAGCGGGGTGCACCTTGTTCTTTACCGCGTAGTTCTCCGTGGGGAGCCCGAACGCGTCCCAGCCTATTGGATAGAGCACGTTGTAGCCCTCGAGGCGCCGCTTCCTCGCGACCACGTCAAGCGCAGTGTAGCTGCGGGGATGGCCGACGTGCAGCCCCTCTCCGGACGGATAGGGGAACTCTATTAGTACGTAGTACTTCGGCTTGCTCGGGTCTTCTTTGGCAAAAAACGTTCCTTCCTCTTCCCAGATCCGTTGCCATTTCCGTTCGATGTCAGCAGGGACGTAACTACCAGACTCCACGAATGATCGCCTCCACGGACAGCGTCTGTGCTGGCCAAAAGACAGTACCTGCGATAGACGAGCTCCAGACAATGCCATTGATAGACGCGCTCCAGCTAGGAGTGTAATCGGAGCGGGCTCGCAGGTTCTTCAATCACTTATTCTATCACGTAATAGCCGTTGTGACCAGAACAGAACGCAAGTGCAGCGAGATCTTCGCCTGTCGAATGAGGCGGAGCAGCAGGGGGAAACTAAGAAAAACAGGCTGGGGGGATGCGAAAGTGCGGATCAAGGACATAATGACTGACAGGGTCGCTTGGGTGGGCCCCGACGCTTCTGTCGAGCAGGCTGCGCAGCTCATGCAGAAGCACAACGTAGGTTCGGTGCCTGTCGTCGACGACCAGGGACTGGTCGGAATAGTAACAGACCGTGACATCGTCGTCAGGGGGATCGCCCATGGGAGAGACGCCGCGAGCACTCTAGTCAGCGAGGTTATGACCTCAGAGGTCCATAGCGTGACTCCGGACATGAGTCTCAGCCGGGCGGCGGAGATCATGAGCCAGTATCAGGTGAGGCGCGTGCCAGTAGTGGATGAGAACAGGCTGGTCGGCATAGTCTCGCTGGGCGACCTGGCGACACACGGGAAATACGACGTCGAGGTCGCCCGCACGCTTGGCGACGTGTCAAGTCCGTCGGAGCCCAAAGACATATAGCAACACTCACTTCGGAAGCCGGTAACATGTCCGACGATGCACTCAGGCAGCTTACAGCTGGAGAGAATCATGAACAAGGAGGTGAAGCTGGATGAGGGACCTGATCGAGTGGAATCCGGGGTTTCTTATGCGCTGGCCGGAGCAGTGGACCCATTCACTCCCCTCGGCCGATGTCAGCGAGACGGACACCCATGTGATTGTGACTGCTGACGTGCCAGGCGTCGATCCCGACGATCTGGATGTGACAATCACAGACGAGTCCCTGACGATCAGAGGCGAAGTCAGGCAAGAGCAGGACACCAACGAGCGCGGGTTCAGGAGGATCGAACGTCGGTATGGCTCCTTCCACCGGGTGATCCCACTCCCGGTCTCTGTGAAGCACGACGAGGCTGTTGCCTCTTGCAGAAATGGGGTTCTGGAGGTGCGTGTACCAAAGGCCGAACAGGGCCGCAGCCGCGCGGTCAGGCTGAGGATAGACAAGGGGCAGGCGGGCTCGCACTGAGCCGCTGCCTGCCCTTGTCCGATCTGGGGGTGTCGTCTTCTTGTTGGAGTCCCGCCCCACCTATTTGAAGAACACGTGGTTACCGATCCTGACTGTTACCGGGCGGGACCTTACCCACTGATTGGTCGTCTTAGCCGGGTTGTAGAACCCAATCGCGCCTAGAGAGGGATCCCACCCGCCAAGGGCGGCGTCTGTCGCCTTCAGGGCTTCACTGCCCGCCGGCCGGTTGATTGTCCCGTTCAGCACGGGCTCATACTGATAGTACTTGCCGTCGATCACCTGGTAGATGACTCCCGGGATCGTGTTAGGATAGGCGGAGCTGCGGACTCTGTTTAGAACGGTTGCAGCCACTGCTACCTTTCCGGTGTACGGTTCTGCACCTGCCTCCGCCTGTACCAATCTGGCAAGAAGATCTCGATCGCTTTGTGACGGTGCCGAGCCGGGCGATTCCTTCTTGGGTATCGTCAGCTTCTGTCCTGGGTAGATATCGTCCGACTTGAGGTTGTTGGCCTGCTTGAGGCTCGCGACTGAGACTCCGTACGTCTGAGCGATCTTGTAGAGCGACTCACCGCTGCGCACGGTGTGGACAGACGACTGGCCGCCGTTCTGACCGCCTCCGTTGCTGCTCGGGATCACCAGTGTCTGTCCGACGTAGATCACATCGCTGGACAACCCGTTGGCAGATTTGAGCGCGCTTACGCTCACCCCGTGGCGCTGAGCAATCAGATACAGCGTGTCTCCAGACCTGACGGTGTACGCGCTGCCGCCTTGCGAGCCGCCGGAAGTTGGGATCACCAGGGTCTGTCCCGGGTAGATGACGTCCGAAGTCAGCCCGTTAACCTGTTTGATCGAGCTCACTGAGACGCCGTACGCTTGAGAGATCTTGTATAGAGTGTCTCCCTGTCGCACCGTGTGCATCTGGCTGGCAAGCGATACGGGCGATGCGAACGCAAGCACGATAGCCAGAGCCATCGCCGCGATCAGTACCCACTTGCCGGTCTGTGCAAACACCATCAAACCCCTCCATATGAAATGAAAAATGACGGTTCCCGCAACCTCGCTTTAGAGTAGCTGCAGTGCGGGTGTAGGCAATTGTCATTGCCAGGATCGGTTTACATAACGTGATTCGACAGGGTTGTCCAGTCACCCTCTGGTAAGTGTTGGCCTAAAAGTCGCTTTAGCAGGTAAAATGCTGTCGTGCGGCGGGAATACAAGGGAGACAGATTCGCTGAGAATAGGAGCGGTTGGGCAAGACATTGTGCTCAGAAGTGTGCACACCGTGTTTGACTGCCAGCACAGGGCAACCTACAATATAATCGTTCTGCCCTGTTCTGTCCTGAATCGCAGCGGAGACACCCATAGATAGACGGGTTTCTGCCGTCCGTGAGACGTGTTGGAGGGTTAAGCCATGAAGCTGATGACCATTGACGATGCCTTGAGCATGACCAGATCAGAGCTGAGAAAGACATATTCGGACTACGTAAACCCGGGATTTGTGAAGCTCCTGGGCCTGGTAAACATCGACCGCCACTTCGTCAGGGCCAGCGGGGTGAGCATCTGGGACGAGGATGGCGCCGAGTACTACGACTTCCTGGGCGGGTTTGGGGCACTGAACTTCGGACACAACCCTCCAGAGGTTCTCGACGCGATCGAGCGCGTGAGGCAGTGTCCGAACCTGGTGAAGCTCGATCTCAACCCGTTTGCGGCTGCCTTGGCCCACAACCTTGCGCAGATCCTTCCAGGAGAGCTATCGCGCTCATTCTTCTGCAACAGCGGTACAGAGGCCATCGAAGGCGCTATAAAGACTGCCAGGATAGCCACAAGCAAGCCGGGCATCGTCTACTGCGAGCGCAGTTTTCACGGCAAGAGTATGGGGTCCCTGTCAGTGACCGGAAGGCCGCAATATCAGGAGAGGTTTGCACCGCTTGTGCCTGAGTGCTACAGAGTTCCGTTCGGCGACCTCGATTCACTCGAACTTGCCCTCAATCAGGGAAATATCGCAGCCTTCATAGTCGAGCCGATACAGGGCGAGGGGGGCATCAACGTACCTCCTCCGGGCTACCTGCGAGGCGCGCGTGAACTCTGCAACCGATACGGAGTCTTGCTCATACTCGATGAGATACAGACTGGATTCGGACGAACGGGTCGCATGTTTGCTTGCGAGGAAGACGGGATCGCTCCCGACATCATCTGCCTCTCCAAGTCGCTGAGTGCAGGCGTAGTCCCGATAGGGGCATTTGTTACGACCCCGGAGATTTGGGACAGGGCATATGGCTCGATCGAGACCGCACTACTGCACACGTCGACTTTCGGCGGCAACACGTTCGCATGTGTGGCAGGGCTGGTGGCGATTGAGCTCGCGCTGACTCGGAAGGTGGACGAGAACGCCCGCGAAATGGGTGCCTTGCTGCTGTCTGGCCTCAGTGAGCTTGCCGAGCGGCACGCGTTCATCAAGGAGGTGCGTGGGAGAGGCTTGCTGATCGGCATAGAGTTTGCAGAGATGAAGGGTGCGCTGGATAGGCTAACCGGCGGACTAGCATCCCAGTTGTCAAGAGAGTACGCGGCTGCACTGGTGGCAGGCGAACTCATGAACAAGCACAGGATAGTGACAGCGTACACGCTCAGCAATCCGAACGTCATACGCGTCGAGCCGCCATTGATAGTGAATCGCAACCATGTCGAGGCTCTCTTGCAGGCTCTTGATGAGACTCTGACGCGCAACAAGAATACCCTGGGACTCGCAGTCAGCACATCAAAGACAGTGATCAAGTCTCTGCTATCAAGGAGATGAACGACGGCGCAGTAGGATCAGGCTGGAAGCCTTGGGTTGAGGTTCCGTGCCACTCGTGCTATACTAGGTCTTGTTCGTGCAGGCTGCGGGTTTCCTGCTCGTAAGTGGGCCCGGCCTCACGTATCAGGCCGCCGATGCCCTGCTTGCGAGCGGGTTCGGTTCCGCATGCCGGCTGCGGGCTTGTTGCTCGTGGGTGGGCTTAGCCCCACATGCTCGGGGTGAAAAGCTTTGATTGATGTTCTGATCGAAGGACTTAGGACAACCGTTCTGGGCATGGGTGTGGTGTTCCTATCACTCGGCGCCCTCTATTATGTACTCCACCTGTTCGCGAAGGTGGCTTCCCGTGCTGCGCAGGCGCCGCATGGGCGGGATGAATCGCAGCGGCCATTCGCAGAGACGGCGATAGAGGCGGAGGCAGGTCGGGAAAACTTGCCTGAGATCGCAGCAGTGATTGCCAGTGTATTGACCCTAGAGGGCAGTGCGGGTGGCAGAGTCAGAGTGAGGAGTGTTAAGCGAGTTGACAGCCAACGTGCCGCGGTGGTTGAGGAGGGGACAGAGGCTTGAGGCGATACAGGGTCACGGTGAACGGAAACGTCTATGACGTTGAGGTGGAAGAGGTGCTCGACGAGCAGGCAGTCGGGCGCACTTCACAAGGCCAGGATGCGCCTCAACACGTCAAGGCACAGGTTCATGCGGGTGCTCTCGATGTACAAGAGGGATCCCAGGCTGGCGAGAGGCAGAGGCACGGCGTAGGATCTCGCATCACGGCCGGCCCGGAGCCGGGTCAGGGGACACAGGTGAAAGCCCCATTGGCAGGCGTGATTCTCTCGGTCAAGGTCCAGGTTGGCAGCAACGTCAAGAGAGGGGATGTGCTTGTCACCCTGGAGGCGCTCAAGATGGAGAACGAGATCCAGTCGCCTGCCGACGGAACCGTGAGTTACGTCGGAGTCAGGGAAGGGCAGGATGTACAGGCTGGAGCGGTGTTGGTCGTGATAGAGAATGCTTGACCAGATAGGGGAGTTCCTCAGGGAAACAGGCTACGCTCACTTCGTCCACGGCTTCGTGAATCAGGGAGCATGGAAAGAGCTCGTGATGATCGCCGTGGCCTGTTTGCTCCTGTACCTGGCCATCAAGAAACAGTACGAACCGCTTCTCCTCATGCCGATAGCATTCGGCATGCTCCTGGTCAACCTCGGGCCTACCGGACTGATGTCGGCGCCGGATGGTTCCGGAGAAGTGGGCGGTCTCCTGCACTATCTATACCAGGGAGTCAAGCTGGGAGTCTATCCGCCGCTCATCTTCCTTGGAATCGGGGCCCTCACGGACTTCGGCCCCTTGATCGCCAATCCGAGGAGCGTTCTCCTCGGAGCTGCAGCTCAGTTGGGAATATTCACGACCTTCGTCGGCGCGCTCTTGCTTAGATTCACGGCTGCGGAGGCCGCGTCGATAGGAATAATCGGAGGCGCCGACGGGCCGACTGCGATCTTCCTTACATCCCGACTTGCCCCGCATCTTCTCGGCCCCGTCTCCGTTGCGGCGTATTCATATATGGCACTTGTGCCGGTCATTCAGCCCCCAATCATGAGGCTTCTCACCACGCCTGAAGAGCGTGCGACTGTCATGGAGCAGTTGAGGCCGGTATCTCGCGCAGAGAAAATCATCTTCCCGATAGTGGTCGCCATCCTCGGGATTCTGCTCGTTCCTCAGGCGGCGGCGCTTCTAGGCTGCCTTATGCTGGGCAATCTATTCAGAGAATCCGGCGTTGTCGACCGACTTCTCAAGACGGCTCAGAATGAGCTCATAAACATTGTCACCATTCTGCTGGGTGTCTCCGTGGGAGCCACTGCTACTGCTGAGAGGTTCCTGAACCCTCAGACGATCGGCGTATTTGCCCTTGGAATAGCTGCGTTCTCGCTCAGCACCGCAGGCGGAGTCCTCCTCGGCAAGGTGATGTACAAGATGTCTGGAGGCAAGATCAACCCGTTGATTGGAGCTGCCGGAGTGTCGGCTGTGCCAATGGCTGCACGAGTGGTGCAGAAGGTCGGACAGGAAGAGAATCCGTCGAACTTCTTGCTCATGCACGCGATGGGTCCGAATGTGGCCGGAGTCATCGGCTCCGCAATCGCCGCAGGGGTCTTGCTGTCGATCTACGGGTAGCGTGCGGCTGTCGGGTCTGGCGACGGGCAGGCTCGGTATCAGTAAGTCCGTACGAGCGGGGACGAGGCCAGAACCGAGTGGGTGAAGGAGGAGGCAGCGACAAGATGTCTCGCAAGACCGGTATCACTGAGACGATTCTGAGAGATGCTCATCAATCGCTGATGGCGACCAGAATGCGAACTGACGACATGCTCGAGGTCGCAGAGAAGCTCGATTCGGTTGGCTATCACTCGCTCGAGATGTGGGGCGGCGCCACGTTTGACACATGTCTCAGGTTCCTCAACGAAGATCCCTGGATGCGTCTTCGACGCCTGAAGGCCTTCATCAAGAAAACCCCGCTCCAGATGCTGCTGCGGGGACAGAACCTCGTGGGGTACAGGCACTATCCTGACGATGTCGTGAGGAAGTTTTGTCAGAAGGCGGTTGAGAACGGAATCGACATCGTGAGGATCTTCGACGCGCTCAACGATACGAGAAATCTCGAAGTTGCAGTGAGGGCGACAAAAGACGCGGGAGGACACGTTCAGGCCTGCATCGCCTTTACGCTCAGCCCGGTGCACGATGTGGATAGCTACGCCCGCCTGGCAAAGGAACTCAGCAGGATGGGCGCGGACTCGATCTGCATCAAGGATATGGCCGGTTTGCTGAGTCCCGCACTTGCCGTCGAGATCGTTCGGCGCATCAAAGCGGACACAAGTCTCCCTGTTCAGCTTCACTGTCACTACACCAGCGGAATGGCTCCGATGACATACCTGAAGGCGATCGAGGCCGGGTGCGACGTCATCGACACGGCTTTGTCTCCGTTTGCATTTGGATCCTCCCAGCCCGCAACGGAAGTCATGGTCGCGACGCTTGCGGAGACCGAGTTCAGTACAGGCCTTGACCTGAGCCTTCTCAACGAGCTTGCGGAGTACTTCGAGCGGATCAAGGAGGCAGACCGGGAGCATGTCGCACCTCTGAAAATGAACCCCGCGGTGCTCACGTACCAGATCCCCGGTGGGATGCTGTCCAACCTCCGCTCACAGCTTGCAGCTCAGGGTATGCTGGACAGATGGAGAGAAGTGCTCGAGGAGGTCCCCAGAGTTCGAGAGGAATGTGGATACCCGCCGCTGGTCACTCCGATGAGCCAAATAGTGGGGACTCAGGCTGTCCTCAACGTGGTGACCGGTCAGAGGTATGCGGTCAGGTCCAAAGAGCTGAAGGACTACCTGAAAGGCCTGTACGGAACGCCGCCCGGGCCGATCGACGAGGAGTTTCGCAGGTCCGTGGTAGGCGATGAAGAAGTCATTACAGTCAGGCCGGCCGATCTCCTGGAGCCGGGTCTGGAAAAAGCCGAGCAGGATATCAAGCGCTATATCACCAAAGAGGAAGACGTATTGACATACATCTTGTTCCCAGACCAGGCGCTTGCCTTCTTTGAGAGGCGGCAGAAGGCCGGGTGCGGCTGAGCACCAGTGCATGCGGGAGCGTGCGGACACCAGCGAACATCGGACTTCCAGCCATAGGCTGAGCAGATGAGACTAGGTGATGCGATGGGTACTTTGATCAACGTAGCTGCAATATTGATCGGATCCGCTATCGGCATGGTGTTCAACACCAAGCTCCCTGAGAAAGCCCTGTCAACTGTCATGCAGGGCGTGGGGCTGTTCGTGGTCTTCATAGGGCTGCAGATGGCCCTGTCAGCAGACTTCCCAACCGTCAGTGCGTATTTCGTGGTCGACGGCGTCCTCGTCATACTCGTGTGTGTGCTCGTCGGAGCCATTGTCGGCAGCCTATTGGGAATTGAGAAGAGGCTCGATGCTCTTGGACAAGCGATCGAGAGGAGATATGCCAATAGGACGGGAAGGGGTCAGATCGCCCAGGGGTTCGTCGTTGCCAGTCTCCTGTTCTGTGTAGGTCCGATGGCGATCGTCGGGTCGATCAATGACGCCCTGCTCGGCGACATCCGGACACTGGCAACTAAGGCTGTGCTCGACGGGACAGCCAGTATTGCCTTTGCCTCGACACTGGGCCTCGGCGTTGCTTTTTCGGCAGTGGCTGTCTTGGTGTATCAGGGAACGATCACGCTGTTGGCTTCGTTGGCGCAGTCGGTGCTCTCAGCACCGGTTGTCCATGTCATGCAGGGCGTCGGAGGATTGCTGGTGCTCGGCATAGGTATCAACCTTCTCGGTATGGCCAAGATCAAGGTCGGAGACCTCCTGCCTGCGCTTTTCGTTGTATTCCTTCTGATGGCGGTTCGGTCCGCTGCGGCCCTCCTTCATCTGATCTAGCATTCCGAGAACCGAGTGTGCGTCGAACTGAGGCTGAAAACATCTCCTTCCTGCGCATGCCATGGCCACGGGGAGCTGGTCAGTAGGCAGACCGATGCGCTCGATCTCTTGCCGGTCGGTGGTGACATCGAGTGGCATGACCGCCAGCTGCGGCCGCACGTCGGAGTGGAGGACTCTGAGAAACTCTGTCATCGACTTCCCGTCGAGAGGAGCGAGCTCGCCGACAACGGTCACGCGCGTCCATGCACGCAGCAGATCAGCAACTGCAAGGGCGAATCCCGCTGCAAATGGACCATGTGACGCTGCCCGAGGCTTAAGCGCTCGTGCGATCCGTAACCCGGCGTCTCGCAGGTCGTCACGATCAAGGATTACGCTTGCCCAGGCTAGGAGTGAAGCGGCACGAGCGTTCTCGCTGAAGTCATACAGTCGATGAGACAACTGCCCCGGCAGACTGCGATCGGTCAGGACGTCCGACAACAACCCTCGTTTTCCACGGTACAGGCCTAATGTGCGATCAATAAGCTGACCGGCAAGTGTCCGCCAGCTCGTCATGCCCGTCATGCTGTACACTCGGAGAGACATCTCTGCGAACCGGAGTTGGTCGTCCAACATGCCCGGAAGCGCCGGCTCGCGGGTCTCGCTGTCGAGGTAGTGATAGACGCCCTCGTCTGGGTCGTACAGCCTGGACTTCAGCGTCTCCGCGACCGACATAGCCAAAGCTCGCTGCGACTCCTCTGCGGTCACAGTCCACAGGTTGAGGATGGCCTGGACTGCAAGAGCATTCCACGTGCAGTAGATGTTGCGGTCTATGTACGGAGGAGTAAGGGTGCGGCGTCCTGACGCATCCATGGAGTAGTAGGCCTCGTCTGCATCCTGTGATCCCGAGAATGCGGGAGGATTTTGCTGAAACAGCCGAACCTCGAGGTACCTTAGGATATCCAGTGCTGTTCTCAGAAACGTCTCATCGCGTGTCACTTTGTACGCATCCACGAGCACATCCAGCAGTTGGCTGTTGTCCTCCAGCATCTTCTCGAAGTGAGGGATGCCCCAGTCTCTGGTTGTGGAGTAACGGAAGAACCCGCCTTCTACCTGGTCATATATTCCGCCGCGGATCATCGACCTCAGGGTGTGGGTTGCTATCGTCTCCATCACCGGGTTGCCGGTGAGGACATGATCGTGGATTGCGAATCTCAGCGCCTCGGCCATCGGGAATTTGGGCTGCGCACCGAACCCGCCGAAGTCCGCGTCGTAATCATTGATGAGGTCATCTCTGATCCACTCATAGGTATCCCAGAGGTCTGAGTCATCGACCCGTACCTGGGGCTCGTCCGCCAGCGCAGGACTCTCCTCGGGTCCATCCTCGGATTCGTCATCAGGCTCGTCGTCAACCAGGGGGCGGGTGCTCATTTCGACTGCTCCTCGGGAGACTGCAGCTGCCGCGTCTCTCAATAGACGCTTCATGCGCGACGCGGGGATGTAGGTCCCGCCTGTCAGTATCTTCCCGTCAGGAGTCAGGAACGCTGTCGTCGGCCATCCGCCCATGTTGTACCGGGAGTTGACGTCGGGTCTTTGGTCTGTGTCTACCCTGATCGGGACGAAACTGGAGTTGATCAGGTCTATTATCTCTTGGTCGGAGTAGGTGGTCTCGTCCATCACGTGGCACCAGTGGCACCAAACCGCTGAGATGCTGAGCAGGATCAATTTGTGCTGACGAACGGCCTCTTCAAAAGCCTGTGGCTCAAAGGCGCGCCAACGAATCTCGTGTGCTCGGTTGGGCCTCGGTGAGAAGTGGAATTGAGCGGCCATTCTGCTAGATCGGCTCCAGTCCACTGCGGTGGAGTTGTGTGGCGAGAATCGAAGGATTGCCTCCTGCGAACCGGCCTGTCACGCTCATTCTTTCCAGCGCAGGCAGACCACAGGTTTAGCTTGGCCCTGTAATCCTGTCTTTATTCGGGAGCATCGCTGAGACCGCAGCTACTGAAATCGATGAGCAGCGATGAAGGACATCGAGAGGGTGAATGTAGAATGTATTGCAAAAGTCTAGGTGCCTTGTGTTGGTCTGCAGCTAGGCCGATAGCCAGGGAGCGATGTGCCGAATGGAGAACGATTTCCTTACACTGCCCGACATAGCTGATCGCCTCGGGATCCCCGAGAGCTCAGTCCGTTTCTATATCGAGAGGTATGAAGCATACATCCCGAGCCTCGAGGTCGATGGGGAGGTAGTCTACCGCCCGGAGGCAGTGGAGATCGTACGGATGATCCATAGCCTGTTCTCCAGCGACCAGAGACCATCGGAGATCGAGGCTCGATTGGCCCGCCTGTATCCGAGGACCGTTCGGGTGGATGACGGAACCGAGCTTGTGGAGGTGCTGAGAGCGGAGACCACAGCATTATCCCAACAGCTTGCTGGCGTTGTATTGCCGGTGTTGGTTCGCCAGACCCAGGCCATGGAGAGGCTGGCCGACTCGGTGGAAAAGCTGTCCTCCCGCGAAGAAGAGCTCGCGGCGTTCAAGAAAACGGCTGACGCATTGACGAAGCTAGCAGAAAAGGAGGAGCCGCGCGCCCTCCGTTCGATTGCGGACGCTGTCACTGAACTGGCCCGAGACGGTGGAGCGCGGCCGGAATCTGCAGTCCTCGAGCGCACCGCGAGCGCTCTTGAGACCCTTGTCTCAAGAGATAACCAGATCAAGACCCTCGAGTCTCAGCTGGAGGAGCTTAGAAAGCTGCACGAAGCCGTCGATCTCAAGAGACGCATAATGGAAGCCAGACGAGACCGCGAGCAGAGGGAATACTACAAGCAGACTGAGGAGAGGATCAAGGAGCTGTTGAGCCAGAACAAGAAGCCCTGGTGGAAATTCTGGCAGTGATGGCCTATCGACAGGCCGCTGCGGGGATTCTGGCAGTGACGGCATAACAGAACATGGTGGCCGGAACCCTGGCAGCAGTGGCATAGGGCAAGCGACCCGATGTATAGGCCTCTCCCGTCCGGTTCATACTGGACTGTGGATGGGAGGGGTTGATTATGTCGAGGTCTCTATCACCTGAATCGAGAGTATATTCTGAAAACTGTGCAAGCTCAGGGTGGGCAGTCGGCAGAGCCGGAGACGAGCAACAGCGCAGACTCAGGCGTCGAAGTCTTGCGCTGATCCTGTGGGCAGTGTGCCTTGCAGCTGGAATCGTGGCCAGCGTACTGCTCACAGCGGCTGCAGCTGACCAGATCGCTGGATTGCCCCTAGTCGATGGATCGTCGGTCATCATCGGCGCGGTCGTCGACGAGGACGGCGTTGCTGTCGGTCCCGGTGTCGTAAGCTTGTTTTCCAGCGATTACGGCCTCGTTACAGTGGATCAGATACATGAGGATGGCACCTACAGAGTCCAGAGTGACCCTGGAATCTGGCTGCTCAGGTTTGAGGTTCCAGGCTTTCACCCTACGTTACAGACAGTGTCAACTGCATCTGAACGGTGGCATCTCCTCGACGTCGTGATGAGAAAGGCGACATCAGTCATTCGTGGCACAGTTGTCGATCCGGTAGGCATTCCAGTGGAACGTGCCCGAGTTGTTCTGTTCAGCCAAACTGAGAGCGCCTGCGTAGCATCGACCGAGACTGGCGGCGATGGCTCTTTCCAGTTCAGCGTGGCCGGCGGGGACTATGTTGTCAGTGCCTGGACTTCCGACTCTGTGTTTAGGCCGCAGCTGACGAAGGTAAGCGCGAACGAGCGAGTAGACGTTGTCTTGGCCGGAGTGCCCGCGGATGTCAGGATCACAGGCCGAGTGCTGGACACCCAGGGTGGAGTGGTTCCTGATGTCAAGCTGTGTGCATACACTCAGGAAGGCAGATTTGTGGGCAGCACGCTGTCGGACTCGAACGGATACTACTCCCTCTACCTGCCTGCAGGCAGTTGGGAGATCAAAGCCTGGAAGAACGGATGGACTCACATAGGCGTGCAGGTGGCTGTGGACCATGGCAGATCGCAGATCATTCAGGATATAGCCCTGTTGCCCTCTGATGCTCGCGTTTCCGGGATGGTGGTCGACCACGCCGGTGAGCCTGTGTCCAATGTGTGGATCGAGGTGACTAGACCGGATTCGAGAGACTGGGTCGCAACCGTATCGACTGATGAATCTGGCATGTTCGTGCTGAACATAGCGAGCGGGGTATGGGACCTGTCTCTGATGGCCGAGGGACACAGGAGGACGAGCGTGCGTGTGGATGTGACTGTCACTGGTGGGACCGTGTTGTCAGAGGAACCAGACTTGGCCTCTCTGCGTCTAGTACTTGACGGCGACACTGATGGGTCTGTCCGATCACGGTCGGTCATGGATGGAGTGTAACCGCTGGCAGTGCAGGTCAGCGGTTCAGATCATCGGGGCGAGCGAGTTGGGAGTGATATGATTCGATGGCTATGCCTGTACTCTCAAAGAAGGCAAAGACAGAGATCTACGAGTGGATCAAGTGCATCGGTATAGCAGTGGCCATCGCAGCGTTTGTGATGGTGTTCATCGGGAGGAGTACAGTCGTAGATGGGAGTTCGATGGAGCCGACCCTGAGAGACAGAGATCGTCTCTGGCTCGACAAGCTGACGTACAGGTTCCGCGGGCCCGAGCGTGGAGACATCGTCGTCTTTGATACTCCCCAGGGAAGGTACATAAAGCGCGTGATAGCGCTGCCGGGAGAGCAGGTCTGGTCAGAGAACGGGCTGGTATACGTCAATGGACGCCGCCTGCAAGAGGACTATGTGAAGGATATCATCAGGCGTGGAGGAGACATCCCAAAGCGGACGGTTCCTGAGGGCGCAGTGTGGGTGCTGGGAGACAATCGCAACAATAGCGATGACAGCAGAGGGACGGTAGGCTTTCTGGACATCGACCGGATCGTGGGAAGGGTGGTCTTCAGATACTACCCGCTGTCCTCGATCGGAGTGGTAGGCAACGAGTATAGCGGCGACTGACAGATCCGCAGCGGGTGCAACTGCGGTTGACATCTCTGTGGCTTCCGTGCTATCATGTTTCCACAAGGAGCTTTGGGTTGTGTCGCTTTCGATTTGAGGCCAGCCAAAGCTGCATCCCTTGAAACAGGTGCGGACGTGGCTCAGCGGTAGAGCATCGGCTTCCCAAGCCGAGGATCGCGGGTTCGAATCCCGTCGTCCGCTCCATTTTGTGCCCTTGCCGATGTGGCTCAGTGGTAGAGCAGCTCACTCGTAATGAGCAGGTCGTGGGTTCGACTCCCACCATCGGCTCCAAGAAGGAATCTCCGGATAACTGGGGGTTCCTTAGTTTTTGTCTGCAAGGATACACAGGAAAACCGTAGAAACAACAGTGTGCTCTTGAGGGGCTCGATCCTACAAAACCAGCGATGACGTCTATTGGGTGCTTAGCCTGACTGGCACTTGGCGACAAATGGGGCGTCGGTATGGAGGTCTTGTCAGAGAGCAGCTGCAGGAACTCTACAGCGAGATCACTGACGACATCGTTCGGCGCGGAGCCGACTATGACGCCCAACTCGAGTCAGCAAGGCTTCTGGCCGCGTCGTCAAGTGCTGACCTCAACGAGCTGCTCAAGGGCATGTCAGAACGCGCTTAGCCTCCTCACAACGTCGTCTATCTGATCCTGCCGCGTCGCAGCAGACCAGTGGACGATACCACTTGACATGATTTCTGCTCCCTTGGCTCTGCAGGCGGACTGGATCTGTCGCACTGTACGACTTCCGCCCAGCCATGATTGCTTAAGGTGCTGCGTCACAAAGCAGGATACCTTCTTGCCTGTCATGTCTGATATCTGAGATAGATAGAGCTTCATGATCCGTGGCAGAGAAAACGCATGCACCGGTGATGCGATGACAACAGCGTCATATGGACGGATGTCAGGGGCTGACTTGAGCTGCACTGGGGCGTTCGAGTTCGGATCGTCGTTGACCGGTTCTACCCGTTCGATGGTCACAGTATGCCCGGCAGCTGTCATGGCCTTCTCGAGTCTCTGAGCAACTGATAGAGTATTTCCGCTGTGGGAATACACAATGATCCCTATGTTCATGGTTCCATCTCCTCGTAGCCTGGGCTCGTGAATGCACCCAGGAGCGCCCACATCGACCCGTTGTGCAATCGATGCTGCGACCTACGCGAGTCATCGACGCCCTGGCCTACTGGCCGGATCGATGCCGTGACTCCTTGCGTCGTGGAAACTGCGACCCGCGCCTCATGGACGCGGTGGTGCGTCTCCAGTCCGATTATGACCTATATTGCGCGCCTTGACTAGTCCTCCGCGAACTCATCGTAGAGAGTCAGCCTCAGCACTAGCGCTATCACTATGTCGGCCTTGCCCATGTTGGCTCGCTCGTCAGTCGCTGGAGGACTTCGATCGCTCTTGGAGAGGGACCCATCAGACGGCGACATCCTATCAGCGCGGGTTTGGGCGCATGGACGCACCTAACGGTGCGTCCCAAGGCGCACGAATGTACTCTGCTTCGCTGGTCGGCGCATGGGCTCGCTGATGGTAGAGAATAGGGAATAGAGGGTGTTGCAGATTTCGGGCCGATATGGTTACATGACATACAGTATTCGCCAAGTAGTCCTATACGGAGTTGAGCAACAGAGTGGGGTCTATAAAGCTAGATTTTGACGTCGCTGCTCCGGTTGAGCATGTTTGGAGCTTCGGATTGCAGGCTGAGAGGATTCCCGAATGGCAGTTTGACGTTGTTGCGGTAAAGGGAATCGATGGCTCGATCGACCGGAAGGGAACCACATACACTCTGGTCTACAAGAAGGCAGGGATTCTTCTGAACAGCCCTGTCGAAGTATCCCGCTTCGAGCCCGAAAACCTGACCATAGAGACGACAGGACGGACGCCGTTGGGAGGTTACTTCAGGTCATGCACAGCAATGCGGCGCATTGGTCAACAAATGACCCATGTCGACTGGGTAATGGACTATAGACTGCCAGGTTGGATCATTGGAGTCTTGATGGACAGATTGCTGTTTCAGTGGGCATTTCGAAAGACTGTCCAACAGTATAACAAGAACTTCAAGAGACTTGCCGAAGAGACGTTTGTCAAGAGTGGTCACAACTCCGCACAGCAGAGCGGTGAGTGCGGCCCGTAAGCAACCCAAACCGCAAGTGTGATAGCCAGTGATAGACTGAGTCGGCATAGCGACGTCTTATCTGCAAGATAGCCTGGAGGGAGAACTCATGTTTGAGGGAGTTCATCACGTGGCCTATGTAGTCAATGATATGGAGGATGCAATTCGCATCTTTCGCGATGTCTTCGAACTGCCGTTGAGCGACCGCCGAGTCCTCGAGGGCAAGAGCAGTGTGGAGATCGCGACATTTCAAAGCGGTGCGACGTTGATAGAGCTGATGCGGCCGATCAACCATCCGCAGCTCATGCAATTTCTCGAAGAGCACGGGCCAGGCTTGCATCACGTTGCCTTTGCCATGCGAGACATCTCAAGAGGAATTGACGAGCTTAGGAACAAGAGTGTGTATGTGGGCACTCCCTTTGTCGCTCCGACCGGGTGGAAGATCGCCTACTTCGACTTCGAAAAGAGCAGCCTGGATCTGTTGCAGAGTTGCCATCATGGTGATCACCTTGCAGAGAGTGGAACTCCCGATTGAGCACTTACTGATAGCACAGAACCGTCGACCCCTCTAGCGATCAAGGTCGATCTTACCATCCGTCAGCTGAGCTAGCACTGAAGGATTCGAGGAGACAGGTGCCGAAGACCCTGCAATGGCACTGCTGTAACAAACGCAGAGTCCCTGCGAAGGCGCTGGGCATCTCCCACGTCCTGACGGAGGCGCAAGATGAGATATCACATGAAGGTGCTGATAGTCGAAGATGAGGTGCAGCTCTGCGAATCATTGAAGGAGCTGCTTGAGGCAGAAAACTGCAGTGTCGATTATGTCCACGATGGAGTGTCTGCCGAGGACTACATCATGACTGACGCCTATGACGTGGTAGTGCTGGACATCATGTTGCCCGGGATGGATGGGATTGAGGTGCTGACACGCATACGTGAACGCGGCAGCACAGTGCCTGTCCTGTTGTTGACCGCAAAGAAAAGCCCCAACGACAAGATCAGCGGCTTAGATAAGGGCGCTGACGACTATCTCACCAAACCGTTCGCTCCTGGTGAGCTCATGGCGAGACTGAGGGCACTGTATAGATGAAAACCTCAGGCCCTTAGGACCAATATCATCGCTTTCTCCAACATTTCACTCAACGAATCGACTGTGGAACTGCAGTGTGAGGGTAGATCGGTCCAGTTGACCTCCAGGGAGTTCGATCTGATCCATCTCTTCATGAGCAATCCTGGACATGTGTTCACGAAGGAAGCGATCATCTCAAAGATTTGGCCCCTTGACAGCGACGTAATGTACAATGCGGTAGAAGCACATATATCGTCTCTCCGAAAGAAGATGAAGCGCATCGGCTCACATCCGGAGATCGTTACGATCAGGGGTATAGGCTACAAGCTGGAGGGCTAGCCGTTGTTCAGAGCACTGAGGCGCGAGTTCACCACTGTAAACATGCTGCTGATCTTTCTACTCGTGTGCACTGTCATGCTCTCCTTCTATTTCGTCAACAGGATCCGCACGGAGCTGTCGATCTCCGAGTCCATTTCCTTCTACATGTCCAGACCCATCGATGACATTCGGAATTCCGCTGAAAATCCACGGCTATTCATATCAGAGATCGATGTTGGGACGTACAACTACGTCAGGCGGGTAGTCGACTCGAACATCTTCAAGTACTTCCGAACGCTGTATGCCAATGACAGCTTCAGTTCGCACCAGACTAATGACATCCTTTCGCACGTCGTCAGTGATCCCGACGACGTCTCAACGATCGTCGTGGACGGGAGACAGTACAGGTACGTGCGGCAGAGCATCGGCAACATGATGAGAATCGCGGTCCTGGACATTACGAGCAGCATGGAGAGCGTCCGATCGGCGGAGGTTGTACTGTTGATGATAGGCGTTGCTAGTCTGATCCCGGTGTTTTTCATAAGCAGGTTCATAACCAATCGCTCGGTGCGGCCCATCGAAACAATGTACGACAGACAGATGAGCTTCTTCTCCGATATAGCTCATGAGCTGAGAACGCCTCTCACGGTTGCTATCACCAATCTTGCCGTCCTGGAATCGCATAGGGCGGAGTCCGTAGAGTCTCAACAGAAGTGGATCGACTTCATGAAGTTCCAGTTGAACAGACTCACTCGTTTGGTCAATGACATGCTCTTTCTCGAGAGCGTCGATGCGTGGGATCCCTATGAAGGTCTGGAGCAGGTGGATCTCAGTTCGCTGGTAGACCGATGTGTAAAGAGCATGGGCGCGTTGATTGAGGAGAAACGGATAACACTCATTACCAATATCCAAGAAGCAGTATTCATGAACGCACACGGCGAACTGATGACGAGGTTGATTAGCGTTCTTGTAGACAATGCCATCAAGTATACCCCTGAAGGAGGTGTGATATCGGTTTCGTTGTCACAGTCTGTCGCGGCCACGGTACTGACTGTGGAGAACACCGGAGAAGGCATAGAGCCGGAGAATCTGAACCGCGTGTTTGATCGGTTGTTTAGGGTGAGCAAATCGCGGAGCAGAGATGAAGGCGGCAGTGGACTTGGACTGGCGATCGCCAAGTCAGTTGTCGAGAAATACGGCGGCAGCATCAGTGTCGACAGCAAGGTAGGAGAGAAGACCACCTTCCAGGTCAGGATACCGAGGTAGCCCTCCATGCTCCCAGCGGCCATGCCATGAGTCTCCCGCAAATCCGCCTACAACTTCCAGTGCGGGTCTTCAGGTTAATTTCAGAGAAGGTTGCTAAGATGCGAATAGACAGAGATGCTAGACGCCATACCCACGGGTCGGAGTGGTGTGCAGGAATTCTACCCTCCGTCCTGAGCTTGATCCGGCGTCGGGACTGTGATGCACGGCATTTTGAGACAACGTCTGATCGGCTGCGGTTCCACGACTGCTTCATTCTGTCAACACCGAATCTGTGAGATGGGAGGCCTAGACCTATGGGAAATGAGCAGAAATGGTTTTCAAGGCTGAGAAAGCTGGCGGTCCTCATCGCAGTGCCTCTTGCGGTCTTGCTGTGGAGCTGCTACGCGTGCTCCGCGTACAGCGACTACACGGTTACGTGCTGGAGGGCGCCGCAGGTGGTTGCAATCGATGCCGATCTCAGCGAGTGGAACACTTCATCAGCGGTAGTTCTCAACAGCGAGAGCCAGCTGGTTCGAGACGCCAACCAGTGGACCGATCCTCTTGATCTGAGTGCCGAGGTTTTCCTGATGTGGGATGCGGATAACCTGTACCTGGCTGCAGTAGTCCGGGACGATACACCGTTCATGTACAGAGAGGGGTTCCCGCCTGACTGGGCAGACTCGATCGTCCTGTTCTTCTCAACAGATCCAGAAGCCGATCCCAATCGATCGAGCTACGACTCCACTGACTTCCGTCTCACGTTGATCATAGACGATTACCTTTTCAACACGGGCCTTGACCGGGAGATGGTGGCTGACAAGCGAGGTATCGAGACTCGCGGAGACGCAGGCGACGAGCAGATCCTTGACGGCTACGAGTACGCGATCGCAGAGATCGACGGAGGGTACATCTTTGAGGCCAAGATCCCACTCTCCAACTTCAGCAACGATCAGATACCGGTGCTAGTGCCCGCCGATGGGGTGGAGATAGGATTCGACCTCTCGATGTTTGACCTTGACTTCCCGTGTCCTGGTATTGCCACTGCGAGGATGGCGTGGATCGGGAGTGCAGAAGCAGACAGCGATCCAAGCAAGTGGGGAAGGCTGATCTTCAGAGGACAGATAGGGGGAGCAGCTCTGTGAGCAGGAAGTACATGGTGTCCTGGTGCCTCATCGTCGTTTTGCTGATCGGTGTTGCCGCCTTGCCGGGACAAGGCATGGCAGCTCAAATGGATCTTGCATCGATTCTGGAGGATACCGCAGCGAGTGGCAGGTTCGACGTCTATCACTGGTGGACAGCCGGAGGGGAAAAAGAGGCGATAGACTTCGCAATTGCTGAGTTCCAGAAGAGATATCCAGATCTGAAGGTGGTTTCAAACGCTATACCTGGTGGAGCTGGTGGGGCTATGGTCATGAAGGTGAAGGTTCTAGCCCTAACCGGTAACTCTCCAGAGACCTTCCAGGCCCATCCGGGGCTTGAGCTACAGCCCTACCTCGATGCCGGAATGCTCTACGATCTGACTGGTTTGTGGGAATATGCGAACATCGAGGAGAGGCTCCTCAGCGGTATTGCAGAGCTCTGCCAGGTAGACGGGCATTATTACATAGTGCCCATAGGAGTTCACAAGACCAACATGATCTACTACAACAAACGGCTCTTCGATCAGTACGGGATTACTGCTCCTAGTGAGCCTGTCACGTGGGATGAGTTTTGGTCACTGTGCGAAGAGCTGAAGCAGAAGCTGCCGGCAGGCAAGTATCCACTGGACCTTGGAGACAGAAAGGGTTGGCCTGCTACCCACGTCTTCGAGACGTTGATGATCGGCACAGATCCTCAGATATGCGAGGACTTCATCAACGGAAAGGCAACTGAAGAGCAAGTCAAAGAGGTTCTCGATCGGTTCAAGAGGTTCATGTCCTACGTTGCACCTGACCACTCAGCCCGTCTCTGGTACGAAGGTGCAGGCAGGGTTGTAGCGGGCGATTACGCGATGATGCTCCAGGGATCCTGGATACAGGCGTTCTTCACGTCCCAAGGCTGGACGTACGGTGAGGACTTCGGAGCCTTCGCTGCGCCTGGGACCTCGGAGTACTTCGGGTTCTGTATCGACGCTTTTGTGGTTCCGCAGGGGTCTCGCAACGTGCCGAATGGACTGCGCTGGGCATACATGGTTTCTGATCCTCAGACACAGATAGCCTTCAGCAGAGCCAAGGAGTCGGTCTCGCCGTATATCGATACTCCCGAGGAGATCTACGACGAGTTGACCAGACGCTTCAGAGATGAGTTAATCGATTCGCAGACCATGGTGTATCCGAGCTTCACCCACGGCACTTCCCTGCCATGGGAAGCGATAACAGACCTTCACAGCAGGATTTCAGACTTCGCCACTAGCTCAAATCCAGACACCGCGCGCTATGCGAGGCTTATCACTCAGGCGCTGAGAGAAGCGGGTGTGAGAGGAGAGTGGGACATTGTCAAATAGACGGCTTCCAGCTCATCTTGTTCTTTCAAACGACAGACCGGGCTCTACACTCTTGTGGCTGATCCTGGCCCAGCTAGTAGTGCTTCAGCTCATCATCATGGTCGTCCCAGGCCACGCGGCTCAGGAATCGGCTGTCGTCGCTAGAGTAAAGCCCCTGATCCAGCAAGACGGACTTCAGTTCAAAGATCTGAACTCAAATGGAGTCCTTGACCCGTATGAGGACTGGAGGTTGTCGGCGGAGGAGCGCGCAGCCAACCTGGTATCCTTGATGACGCTCAACGAAAAAGTAGCGCAGATGCAGCATCCCACGTTCATCCCCAAGGCAGACGGTTCTGCCCCCAGCTTCCTGAAGGACTGGGCCCAGAATAGAAACGTCGGGTTTGTGCTGGTAAGGGATCTGCCTAGTGCGCGAGCGGCGGCTCAGACAATGAACCAGGTGCAGGAGTGGTGCGAAGCATCTCGGTTGGGAATCCCGATAGTCGTCAGCATGGACTCAGTCCATGGTCTCAGCTATGTCAACGGCGGCTTGGTCCACCCTCACAATCTTGGGCTTGCGGCAACGAGAAACGTCGACCTAGTGCGCCAGCTGACTGAGGCCGTACGGTTGGAGCACCTAGCAATCGGAGTGCGCATGACGCTGTCGCCAGAGGCCGACATCGCGACAGAGCCCAGGTGGGGCCGGGTCATGGAGACCTTTGGCGAGGATCCTGACCTGGTGTCAGCGATGGTGAAGGCTCAGGTCGAGGCGTATCAGGCAGGCACGGAGCTTAGCACCGATTCTGTCCTGGCCTGCGTGAAGCACTTCCCGGGAGCAGGACCTCAGATGGAAGGCATCGATATGGCGCCGATAGTTGCCGCTGCCGAGACATTGGAGATCCACTTAAGGCCTTTTGTTGCGGCAATCGAGAGTGGCGTAGGGGCAGTCATGCCCTACTACAGTATCCCCTTGGCTATCGACATGATGGCGGCACTGGGGTCGGAAAAGGCGCTGCAGGGAGTTCTTAGAGGGGAGCTCGGGTTTGAGGGTATCATCCAGACGGACTGGGGCATGATCTGGGGCATCCAGCAGAGCTCGTCCTTCGTGGGGTATGAGATCACCCAGGACGAGGCAATACGGATCGGCATAGGCGAGGCGAAGGTCGATGGCGTTGGTGGTGAGTCGATGCGCCTCATCGACCAAGTAGTCGATCTCGTGGAAGAGGGGAAGATCTCAGAGGACTCGATCAATGCATCGGTTCAACGAATTCTGGAGGCTAAGTTCAAACTGGGAATCTTTGAGAATCCCTACGTTGATCCTCTCTATGCTGAACGGTTCGTCGGGAATCCGGATCATCAGGCGTTGTCTCTGGAGGCGGCGAGGCAGTCCATGACGCTTCTCAAGAACGAAGGTTTGCTTCCTCTGAAGCCTCGGGGGCGCGTTCTGGTGGCAGGGCTGCGCGCAGGCGATATGGATAGTCTGACGGGCGGCTGGACGAGCAAGCAGGACGGCATCACCATTGTTGACGCGATTCGTGAGCGCATCGGTGTCGTCGGTACAGTGATGTATGAAGCTGAGAACCCGTCAGTCGCGGCTGAGCTGGCCAAGATATGCGACGTTGCGATTGTCGTAGTGGGCGAACCTTCCTATATGCACATCCCTCCATGGGGAGCAAGCACGCTTGAGTTAACCAGTTCCCAGGCAGAGCTGCTCAGAGCCATCGATGAGACCGGAACGCCCATGGTGGTCGTGGTGATGATGGGAAGGCCCTACATCCTCACTTGGTGCAATGAGAACGCCGAAGCGATTCTGTGCGCATATTACCCTGGAACTCAGGGCGGCAAGGCCATAGCTGAGGTGCTGTTCGGGGACTACAACCCCAGCGGAAAGCTGCCGGTTCAGCTGCCAAGGTCGATGTCCCAGGTCCTGTCCCAGAGAAGCGACTTGCCGTTTGACATCGAGGATCCGCTTTTCGACTTCGGATATGGCTTGAGTTACTAGAGACTTGCTTTCCTGCGGTGGGTTTCGGCCGACAGACGCCGAGGCCGAGCCCACCGCACTACGGGGCAGAGGGAGAGGAGAAGACCCGTGGTAGGCTTCTTGAAGAGGAATCCATTGTTGCTGCTGGTGATTCCGCTCGGCCTGGTTTTCTACTTCGTGTATGTTGGAATAGGGTGGAACCTGTGGGTGTCCGTGTCAGACTGGCGTGGACTCAACGCCAGCTACGGGTTTGGAGGGTTCGGCGCATACATCAGGATGATCGGCGACTCAACGTTCTGGATTTCGTTGCGCAATACCCTTCTGTTGTTTACCATTATCCCGATCTGCATCGTCCTGGGACTGGTCCTCGCCTTGATAATGGACCAGGGGTTGAAGGGCACTAACCTGTTTCGAAACCTGTTCCTGCTTCCCTTTGCCCTTTCCTTCGTTGTCACGGGCACTATTTGGGCGTGGATGTACAACCCGTCCAGCGGAATCTTGAACTCGCTCCTGAGATTGATCGGGCTCGAGTCTCTGACCGGGTTCTGGCACACGAGCCAGCAGACCGTCATGCCCTCGATAATACTTGCACTTGTCTGGCAATTCTCAGGTTATGTGGCCTTGATTTTTCTCGCCGGCATCAAGTCTGTGCCTCAGAGCCAGATCAACGCTGCGAGACTTGATGGAGCGTCTCAGTTCAAGATCTACCGGCGTTTGGTACTTCCCCAACTGAAAGGCGCGCTGACCACATCGGTAGTCATTATCGCCATGTTCGCCCTTCGTTCGTTTGACTTCATATGGGTGCTAACAGGCGGAGGTCCTGGGTATTCGTCCCACACGTTGCCGATCCAGATGTACAAGGAGACATTCATGTCTTCCCGCTTTCCCTATGGTGCAGCCATCGGCAACGTTCTGCTCGTACTTGTACTCCTACTTGTGATGCCGTTGACGTACAGGAGCTACAGGAGGTAGGAACTGTGAAGACTCGAGCGACAGCGTCTGGGTTGTGCGGAAACGGAAGGGGTTCAGCAATGGATAGTAGCGCCAATGGTTCTGCATCTACTCGAGTCCTGTATGTCCTGTTCTACGCTTTGCTCCTTCTTTTCGCGGTGTTTTACCTGCTGCCATTCTGGGGGGCTTTGACTACATCGCTGAAGCAGGCGAGAGAAGTGGCAATCACCAATCCTCTGGCCTTTCCGTCGAGTCCGACTTTCTCGCCGTACCTAGAAGCCTTTGCGCAGCTGAAGAGGCCTCTTCTTAACAGTGTGCTGATCACTGTCGGCGGCACCCTTGGATCGGTGTTCTTGGGCTCGATATGCGGGTATGCATTTGCGAAGTACAGGTTCAGGTATGACAATCTGATCTTTACGCTCCTCGTGAGCGCAATATTCCTGCCGTACCAGGCGATCCTGGTTCCGCTTTTCCAGACGATACGAGCACTTGGTCTGTACAATACAATTCCAGGCTTGATACTTGTTCACACAGCCTATGGAATACCCATGTGTGCTCTGATGTTTCGCGGCTTTTACGGAGATGTACCGGATTGCCTGATCAAGCAAGCCATGATGGATGGGAATGGGCCGTGGCGCATTTACACAAAGATCGTGCTTCCGAGTACCAAGATTGCGACTGTCACTGTTCTTGTATTCCAGTTCACATCGATTTGGAACGAGATGCTTTTTGGACTGATTATCGGCGGACCAGACTCGATGCCTGCGACCATTGCTCTTAACAACATGATGGGCACGCTGGCAGCCGAGTGGAATGTCCAGATGGCAGGGTCAATGTGGCTGGCCCTGCCGGTGCTGATCCTGTACATAGCTATGGGCAAATACCTGATACGCGGGTACATGGCTGGGGCAGTGACCGCTTCGTGACGCTTGCACAGGCAGGCCGGATTTGCGTATCAGCCTGCCGAGCCACAGTCGGTCTTACGATTGCCAGAGACTGCACTCTGTTGCGCAGGGAGGAGTCGCCATGCATCGGTCCTTCGACAGACAGAAACTTAGCTTGGGAGCAGTTGTCAGCTTAGTGCTCCTTGCCGTTCTTCTTGTATCTGAGTGCGGCATGGGTGATGAGAAGCTTCCCGAGACTGTGTCTCAGCCCACCGTAGTCAGCACGAGCGCGCCTATACTGACGATTGATGGATTCAGGTTCAAGGACCTGAACGGGAATGGGATCCTAGACGCGTATGAGGATTGGCGGTTGCCCGCGTCCGAGCGAGCGGATGACCTGTTGAGGCTGATGACGCCGGACGAGAAGGCAGCCCAGATGATTCATCTGACTCTGGCGACTGTAAGGGATACGTGGTTTAAGGACCTCGGGGTTGGGTTTGCCCTGGTATACACATACATGGCGGACGGACCGGCCGACGCTGCGGCCGCTGCAAACCAGATCCAGGAATGGTGCGAGGCGTCTCGGCTCGGCATTCCTGCGATTCTCAGCATGGACTCGGTAATGGGGGCTAGCTGGGTCCGAGGCGCAACGGTGTTCCCGGACCAGATCGGGCTGGCGGCCACGCGCGACGTCGATTTGGTCAGAAGGCTGGCCGAGATGCAGCGGGAGGAAATGCTCGCAATCGGGGTTCGAATGAGTCTGTCACCAATTGCCGATCTTGCGACGGAGCCGAGATGGGGACGGTTCCAGGAGTGTTTCGGTGAGGATGCTGTCATTGTTGCGGAGATGGTTGCTGCTGCAGTTCAGGGGCTTCAGGATGGGTCTGTGCTCGGTCCCAGTTCGGTCCTTGCTTGTGTGAAGCACTTCCCAGGCTCCGGTCCACAGCAGAACGGAAAGGACGGCAGTCCGCTCGTGTTTGATGAGACGTCTCTGCCGCTGCATCTCTCAGTGTTCGAAGCAGCCATCAGGGCCGGAACAGGATCGATTATGCCGTATGGCTACAGCAAGGTACCGTTCCTTGGGGGCGATGCAGCAGAGAGGTATGCACACGAATCGAGAGTGGTCATGACTGACCTCCTGCGAAACCAGATGGGTTTCCAAGGAATCATTCAGACCGACTGGGGCATGAAGCATCTGGATGCAGCACTGGCCGGAGCTGACGTGCTCGGAGGCGCCGGACAGCGTGAGGTGGCGAGGCTGGCAGCGGGCATACCTGCTGAAGATCTCGATGACCGGGTTCGCCGTATTCTGTTGGCAAAGTTCATGATGGGTCTCTTTGAAAACCCATACGTCGACGTGGATGCGGCACCTGAAATCGTGGGTGCGGAATCGCACAGGGCGCTTGCTTTTGAGGCCGCGTCCAAGTCGCTGACGCTCCTCAAGTCTGAAGGTGTGTCAGCTCTGGACGGAAAGCGGATTGTAGTTGCTGGCACGCTTGCGGAGGATGTTGATGCGCTGAGCAGCGGCTGGAAGGTGGCAGGTCACCCCTGCCCGAGCATCTTGGATGTTCTGAGGCAGCGGGCAGGAGCCGACGAGGTGGTCTATGTCGGAGATGACGTGGCTGCGATTGCCAGTCTCGATACGACCGACTGCGTGGCAGTGGCAGTCGTCGGTGAGAAGGCAGGTACTCATGAACCTAGCTGGGGGTATGCCACTCTCGAGTTCCCTGAGCAGCAGATTAGCATTGTCCGCGCGCTGCGAGAGACAGGGATCCCTGTGATCACTGTAGTCCTGATGGGAAGACCGTACGTAATGACGGAGCTGGTCGAACTGTCAGACGCAGTGCTCGTGGCATACCGGCCCGGCGTTACCAGTGGAGCGGAAGCGATTGCCGCAGCTCTGTTTGGTGAAACACCGATTACAGGCAAGCTTCCGTTCCAGATCCCGCGATCGATGGAACAGGTCCTTGCTCAGAGAGAAGACCTCCCCGGCGACATCGAGGATCCTTTGTACGATGCGGGAGCCGGACTCATCATGGACCGCTTTGGAGGCGTCACCAACTAAGCAGCAAGTTAGGAAGGTGTAAGGCATGCCATCAATCACCATAGGCGATATGCGAGTGGCCTACAACAACGGGAAGACTCTGGCGCTCAGCGACTTCAATCTACGCATCGAGGACGGCGAATTCTGCGTGCTGCTGGGCCCATCTGGGTGCGGGAAAACCACCGTGCTGCACTGCATTGCGGGCCTAATCAAGCCTGACTCAGGAGAGATCAGAATAGGAGAGAACGTGGTCACATCCGCAGAGAAGCGAGTGTTCCTGCGCCCTCAAGAACGCAATATCGCGATGGTGTTTCAGGAGTATGCTCTGTACCCGAACATGACCGTGAGGGGCAATCTTTCCTTTGCACTTGAGACCATGAATAAGGCTAGGTCAGAGATTCAGGCCAAGGTCGAACAGACTGCCAAGATGCTGGGCATCGAAGGGCTGCTGGACCGGAAGCCAGCTGAGCTGAGCGGAGGCCAGCGCCAGAGGGTAGCACTGGGCAGGGCGCTCGTCCGGGACCCTCAGGTGTTCTTGCTTGACGAGCCCCTGGGAAACCTCGATGCCAAGCTCAGGGACCAAGTGAGGTACGAACTGAGGAAGCTCCAGTTGAGCTTGGGGGTCACCACTGTTTACGTGACCCATGATCAGACAGAGGCAATGACCCTGGCAGACAGGATCGTGCTGATGAAAGACGGCCGTGTGCTGCAGGAGGGAACCCCACGGGAGCTCTATTCAGAGCCAAAGAACCTTTTTGTAGCTGGCTTCGTTGGGACGCCCCAGATGAACCTGACGCGGTGTTCAGTAAGGAGGCAAGCAGATGGTAGCGGACTGCTTTTGAGCTCGAATTGCCTCAGTCTGCCCGTTCCGCAGAAGACTGCCGCTTGCCTGCTCGCATCTGGGCGGGATGAGGTGATAGTCGGTATAAGGCCGGCGGACTTCCAGATAGCCCGGGAATCCGGCCCTTTCAGCCTTGACGGCAGGGTTGAGGTAGTCGAGCCCCTCGGAGACGCGGTACTCGTGTACTTAGCTATCGGAGAACACATGATGGTGGCGAAGCTCACTGAGATGGCAGAGGACGAGGTAGGTGCCAGCCTGTCGCTCACGGTCGACCCTGCGAGGATACACATATTCGACCCTGTGACTGAGGAAAGGATCGGCTAGGGTATAGAGACTTGGCGGCTGCCCTTGCTAGCTTCTTCGGTTCTACATCTTGATATGCTGCGCATGGAAAGGGGTGATTAGTCGGACCAGAAGCAGTGATGCATGGAGGCATCAGTGTCAGAATCGTCAGTGCACAGAAAAGGAGGGCTTTCAGTGAGTAAGCGTATCTGTGCTGTATTGGCCACACTGGTAGTACTGGCGGTCTGCATGACGAGTGGCGTTCTAGCTGTAGAGCAGGTCCCAATTGAAGCTAGAGTGAAACCGATTTTGATTGTCGACGGACTGCAGTTCAGGGACTTGAACAACAACGGCAAGCTTGACGTGTACGAGGATTGGCGTGCTGACGTCGATGACCGTATCGCTGACTTGCTCTCGCAGATGACGCTGGAAGAAGAGGTTGGTCTGCTGTTCTGCAACAATACGGCTGGTCAGTTCTCGGGTACCTATCCGGTCACCTACAACTACCTGTACCGGCAGGACTGCCCCTTCACTCCGCCTCAGGATGAGCCTTACTCCAGCGGATACTCCGCTTGGTACTACATCAATGTGTTCCACAACCGCTGCTTCCTGGACAACGCGAACGGGACGCCAGAAGAGCAGGTGTTTGTCCACAACGAGATTCAGAAGATGTGCGAAGAGACCCGCCTCGGCATTCCGATGACCTTTGTCTGCGATCGCGAGTATAACGCATGGGGCGGTTTCATCGACAAACCCCACGATGCCTTCGGTGTTGCCAATAGCCCCGAGCTGGCTAAGGCGCTGCTTAAGCGCTACGCGCAGTCGATGGAGGCAGTCGGCGTTCACGTAACGCTTGAGCCGTACGGCAACGAGATTGGCTCCTTCAACGGTGAAGACCCTGAGTACATCGCGAAGATGACTGCACTCGAAGTCGGTACACTCAACGAAAACGGCTTGGCTACCTGCACGAAGCACTTCATAGCCCGCGGCGGCGATAGCTCTTTCGAGAACGCCCGCAGTGTCGCACAAAACGTGGTCAACTGGATGGAAGGGTGGAAGGCTGCCATTGAGGCAGGTACCCCCTGGATCATGACCAATTCCGGCGCTAAGGGCTTGAGCAACAACGTCCCGGTGGAATACGACAAGGCAACCATGAGTTATCTGCGCGACACCCTGGGATTCGACGGGATAGTTATTACCGACTGGTGGGCCTTGGGAAGACAGACTCTTGTGACGGGCGTGACGTCTGAGGGCGTTGATCTCTCAGCTTTGGACGGCCGTCAGCTGTATGGGATGATGCTTGAGAACGGCGTTGACATTTTTGGGACTGTGGTTACTCTCTTCGGTGAAGATGTCGCCGCAAGACCCATGGCGAACTACCCTGATTGCATTATCAACGGAGTCAGAGAAGGCGACATCGACAAGGCGCTTGTGGACGGCGCGGCCACCCGCATCCTGCAGTTTAAATTCGAGAAGGGCCTCTTTGAGAATCCGTACTGCGGTGCAGCTGAAGCCATTGCGCTGTGCGCCAACAGTACCTACACGGGCAAGCCTCTCAATACCCTGGACGAGTACTTGGCCGCGCCGCGCAATATCACCACTAACGAGGAATTGAAGGCTGTCCGCAACCTCTATGACGTAGCCCTCGGCGAAGCTATGCAGGCCGCCTCTGCAGTTCTGGTCAAGAACGAAGACAGCCTGCTGCCTCTTAAGCAGGGAACGAAGGTATATGTGACTGCTACGAGCGAGGACCTGGCCAAGCAGTACGCGAAGTATATCGCCAACTACGGTACCGTTGTAAAGACCATGGAAGAGGCTGATGTCGTTGTCGGCGATTTCTCGAGAATCGATGACATCGCGGAAGTGTTCGTCGAGGACGCACAGTTGGCCGGTAAACCAGTAGTGATGACCCTCAATTGCCTTGATCCAGACGAATGGGCTATCAGTAACTCCGACGCGTTGATGTACCTGAGCTTCCGCCAGAGACCTGACCATGGCGCTTCGTTGCCTGGTTTCATCCACACCACGGAGCCATGGGTCTATGCAGGCCTGCTGTTCGGCGTGCGTCAGCCCAGCGGAATGATTGTGAAGGAACTCACCCGCAGCGCAGAGATGGACGCTGCGCAGTGGAAAGACCTGGCTGGAGATCAAGGTGCGAGCACATGGGTGCGTCTGCTGCTGCAGGCGACAATGAAGACTAGTCCGACGCACACCGTCCCAGAGAACTGGGGCGACCCATTGATTTGCTACAAGTACGGCATGCGCTACGGCGAGAAGGGCGACTTCGTGTATGAAACGTTGGTTGTGCCGACCACCGCTGAAGAGAGAGAAGTAGTTGACAGCCGCGGCCGCACATCGCTGCGGACTGCGGCTGTGCCTGCGGTCGCGAAGGTCGGCGAGCCCTACACTGTGCATTTCCTGCTGTGGAACAACGGCGGCGATGACATGACTATGGTCAAGGCCTACGACGGCGACAAGGTCATCGCCGAGAAGCTCATGGCGGTGAACGGCGGGAGCTGGCGTGTGGTTGCGATGGACCTGGTGTTCGACACTCCTGGCGAGCACACAGTCACGATCGGCACTCTGAGCACCACCGTTACTGTTGAGTAAGGCGGATACCTCCTATGACGACTCGTGGATGCAGGGCAGGCTACGGTTTGCCCTGCATCCCAAATCGCAAAACCCGGATCGGTAATGACATCCACGAACAGGACAAGAGCCACGGGCGGAACTCACGTAATCTGCCCTGCATCGGAGAGGTGTCTTCAATAAGAACGAGGCGGAAGCCGGAAGCGCGTCAGAGCGCAGTCAGAGGCCAGTCGGGGCCGGCTGGCCTCACTCCTCGCTCTTGGCCGGAGGCTCGGGCAGCGGTCTTAGTGCACGCCTCAGTTCCCAGTCGTCCGGTCCGAATAGCTCAATGCAGACTACCAATGCGCAGTCGTGCTCGGCAATTCTTCTCTCAACGGCTTCCTTCGAGGTTTGCCAGTTGCTCGTGAGGAACACCTTCGCTGCTTCGCTTGTCGAACCTGAATGCTCCGCTTTCTTGTAGGCTCCAAACACCGCCAGTGGAACCGGCCCGGCCTTCAGCATCTCGAGTGAAGCGGGCTGGCTTCTGAATGCACGGAAGCTCTGATCAAGCCCGGTGAGTTCTCTGTCGAGGCTGAACGACGAATCTCCGAGACTTAGGGCAAACCTTAGGTAGCTTCTCCCGTCTAGCATGAATTCGCTGATCCAGACAGAGATCTGACCTTTGTAGGTGCCGTCGTCGCCAGCCCCACTGAGTGCCCATGCGTGCTGTGCAGTCGATATCAGGAGCCGCCCTGCCCCGATGCGCTTCTCAAGGACAGGCTCGGGCTATCCGTCGGGCTACACACCCTCCGGTGCGCACTCGCTGGAAGGGATTTGCCGCAGAATCTGGAATCCACACCGTGACCAGGATGACGTATCAGGAGGAGGAGCAACTGTGACTGGTTCAGAGCAGCTGAGGCCTGGAGCTTGGGGAGACATGGGGAACGGCTATTACCGCAATCCAGTGCTCAAGGCGGATTTCTCTGACCCCGATGTGATCAGAGTGGGTGATGACTTCTACATGGTGTGCTCGGAGTTTCACTACATAGGCATGCCTGTGCTCCACTCAAAGGATCTTGTCAACTGGACGATCATAGGGCAAGTCTATGACAGACTGGACATCGATCCGCGCTACGATGCGATGGACCGCTACGGCATAGGCAGTTGGGCTCCTGCGATCCGGCATCACGACGGGCTGTTCTACGTCTACTTCTGCACTCCCGAGGAAGGGCTGTACATGAGCACGGCAGAAAACCCTGCCGGACCCTGGGCGCCTCTCCACGAAGTCAAGCGAGTTCGCGGGTGGGAGGACCCGTGCCCGTTCTGGGATGACGACGGGAACGCTTACCTGGGACATAGCACCGTTGGGGCGGGTCCGATAATCATCCATCGGATGAGTCCGGACGGAAAGCAACTGCTGGACGATGGAGTGATCGTCTACATCGGGAAGACCGCCGAGGGAACCAAGATATACAAGAGGGATGGATTCTACTACCTAATCATTCCTGAGGGCGGAGTCAGTCAGGGATGGCAGACTGCCCTTCGCTCGAGGAGCATCTACGGGCCATATGAGAGGAAGGTAGTGCTGCAGCAGGGGAGGACCGCGGTCAACGGTCCTCATCAGGGTGGCCTGGTCGATCTGCCGTGCGGCGAGTCATGGTTTGTTCACTTCCAGAGCCTAGGCGCGCTCGGCAGGGTGTGTCACCTTCAGCCGGTGCGCTGGGTGGATGGCTGGCCGATCATGGGCCGCGACGGCGAGCCGGTAGAGGTATTCCGGAAACCGAATGTCAGCTCCGAGCATCCTGCGGCGCAGCACTCTCAGGCTCAGCACACTGCCTTCCTTCAGACTTCGGATGAGTTTGACAGCCCCTCACTCGGCCTTCAGTGGCAATGGAACCACAATCCCGTCCCTGAGTATTGGTCGCTGACGGAGCGACCCGGGTATCTGAGACTGAGAGCCGTGCACGCCCCGGACATCATGAGAGCGAGGAATACCCTCACGCAGAAACTGATCGGAGGAAAAGGCACTGTGACCGTCGAGCAGTGCGTGGAGGGGATGGCGACAGGGCAGAGGGCGGGTCTCACATTCCTGGGTGCAGATGCAGACAACTGGATATGTGTCGAAAGGAGCGATTCAGGCTTCCACATCGAGGCTATGACTGCAGGAGTCGCCTATCACGGTCCTGAGATATGCTGTGAGAGAGTCTGGTTTAGCACGCACTACGACTTCGCAGGTGCGACCACGCTGTCATTCAGCACTGATGGCACGAGATTCTTGCGGCTGGGCGGTGAGTGCAGGCTCAGCTACGGATTCTGGAAGGGCGCCAGAATCGGTCTGTTCACATACAATTCCACTGGCGCAGGCGGAGTAGTAGATTTCGACTGGTTCCGCTACGAACACGATGGACCCTCGCAGGCCTAACCCACGGGGTCCTAGACCTGGCTGTCGCCTTGCCTGTGCGTCGGCGGTCCCTCGGCCTATCCGCTCCTGGCGAACCTGGCGCGGTACTCGGTGGGCCGCATCCCTGTGTACTCCCGGAAGAGATGTCCGAAATACGCTGTGTTGTTGCCGAAACCCACGAGCCGGGCTACTTCGTAGATCCGCAGTTCACTTGATCCGGCAATGATTCGCTTTGCGCGCTCCATGCGGGCAGTCGTCAGGTATTCGGAGAACTTGACTCCGCACTCCTTCTTGAAGAGCCTGCCGAGGTAGTCCGGATTGAGGTAGAGGACGTCCGAGGCTATGCGGTTCAGGGTGAGGGAGCTGTCGCTGAGGTTATCCTTCACATACTCGATAGCCTTTCGGATCGGCTCTGAGTACCTCGAGATCGAGGCGTCCATGAGCGGTATTCCTGATTCGGCCTTCGCGACAGCTGGGCCGCAGGGAGAGACGAGTCTGATCGCCTCCCAGGCCTGCTTGTACAGAAGTCGAAGGTCATCGATGGATCCGGTGTCGCTGATGGCGGCTCTGATTCCTGAGATGCGGGAGCGGGCGGTCTCCTCATGCACCCTGCGCGCGATACTCTTGGCGCAGATCACGGCATCTGCGTCGATGACAAGCACCACACAGTCACCCAGAATGAGGCTGAACCTCCAGCAGGCGATGTCGGCAATGCAGTCGATGCAGTTCTTGAGTGCTGCGAGTTGGGAGTAGTCGCCCGGGTCCTCGAACGAGAACAGCAGCAATCGGTACTGGCGGCAAGACGCGCCAAACGTGCGGAAGAACGACTCCGCATCCATGGTTGCAGCTCCAACGAGCAAGTTTCGCATGGCCTGCTCTTGAGCTTGAGTTCTGAGCGAAGCGACATACTGCCTGAGGCGCATCCGCTCTCTTTCCGCCGATTGCCGCCGTTCCAGTCTGACGATGATTCCACGTATGGTGTTGGTGATCTCTTCACAGTCACACGGCTTCAAGAGGTAATCTCTGACGTTGTACCTGATTGCCTCCTGAGCATAGTCGAACTCGCTGTAGCCGGATATCACGACGAACTGCGGGGATTCAGCGTCGTCCCGGAAGCGCGAGATCACTTCGATCCCGGTCATCTCCGGCATGACTATGTCGATAAGGACGATATCGGGCTTCTCCCTCTTGATGGCCTTGTATGCCTCCTTGCCGTTAGATGCCAACAAGACCCGAGAGATGCCGAGCGAGTTCCAGTCTATTGAGCCAGCGATTCCCTCGCGGATCGTGCGTTCATCGTCAGCGATCAGCAACGTCCTCACAGGATTTCCCCTCCGACATCCTCTGATCGCCCCTCTGATGCCGTTTCTGGCGGGCCCTCCCGAGTCGACTCCGCCTCCCCCTCGAGAGGCGGCACATACGGCAAGGTGACGGTCACCCTCGTGCCAGTCGGAACTCGGTTCTCGACGCTGACGCCGCAGCCTTCGCCAAAGGCCATCTTTACCCGCTCATTGATGTTCCTAAGGCCTATGCTCGTGTTCGTCGCCTCTACCTGGCCGCTCAGAACCATCTCAATGTGGTGCAGATCGACGCCCCGTCCGTCGTCCTCGACGCTGATCCTGAGCTTGCCATCGGATACCTCCGCGAACAGGTGAATCTGGCAAGTACCCGAGTATTTCTCGACGTTGTGAATAATGCAGTTCTCTACGATAGGCTGCAGTGTCAGCCTGGGAATCTTGCACGAATGCACGGAGGGCGGGACCTCTGAATGGAAGTCCAGCCTCTCCTCGAACCTGGTCTTCTGGATCCGGATGTAGTGTTCGACAAACTCAAGGTCTTCACCGACGGTGATGATGTCCGGCCCCTTTATCGAGCCCCTGAGGAGCTTCGATAGAGATCTGACCATTAGCGGTATCTCTTGATTTCCGAGCTGGGTGGCCTTCCAGTTGATCGTATCGAGCGTGTTGTACAGGAAATGCGGGTTTATCTGTTGCTGCAGCATCTTGTACCTCATTTCCATGATCATGAGCTGCCGGGTGTACACCTCGCTGACCAGACGGTCAATCTCCTGAACCATTTTGGAGAAGCCTCTGGAGAGCTGCGCGACCTCTGTGAACCCCAACTGCGGGAGTTGCGGATCTGAGACATAGTCGTCCAAAGCGGCTGTGTAGTCTCCGGTTTCGACCACCCCCATCGCCTTTGTGAGTCGAATGAGTGGGCGGCTGATAGCGTTGGCGAAGCCGTAACCGATCGTCACAACCACTATCACAATCAGCACGAGGCTGATCGTGTAGAAGACGTTGATGTTGTTGATGCTGCTCAGAAGGTCTCTGGTCGACAGCATATACACGAGCGACCAGTCATTGTGAGACAGCGTCTTCGTCGAGACGAAGTGAAGCTCATTGCCTAGCCTCACGATCTCCCATGCATTCGAGTTGCCCCGGCGGTCCAGGACTTGCTGCGTCGCGACAGCCAGAGGAGCTCTCGACAGGACCTGGTCGCCTGCGATACACACGATGTCAGGACTGTACTTCTCCGATATAACGGGCGCAGTAGTCAAGAAACCGCTGGCGTCCACATTCATGATGAGTGTGCCAAGCGGCCTGAACTTGTTGCCCGAGATGTCCCGAATCAGGCGGCAGAGAGTGATCACGTTGTCGCCCGCCATGTTGGCTACCCAGCCGCAGGACCCGTTCTTCTCCCGGGCAACGCTGATAACATGGTCAAGGGGTTCGCCTGTCAGGTTTGCGATGTGAAGGCGCCCCGTATCGACTCGGGTGCCGTCCAGGAACACAAAGCTTATAGAGACAATGCTCTTGTTCATGATCCATCTGGTGAACAGCTGGGTGTAGAGGTCGTTGGCTGCCTGGTAGGAGCCGTAGAGGTCTGACGAATCATAATACTTCGTCAAGTTGCTCTGAATGTCGTGATTGGAGAGCACCTCAAACGACAGGCTCTCGATTTCAGACAGCTTGGCATCGGCAATGAGCGCGTGAAGGCTCAGAACCTCAGCCGACTCCCTGTAGACCAGGTTGGTGTACGTGTCGTAGAGGTTGACCATGAATGCAATCGAGACAACTGCTATGACCACTGCCTCCATGATCAGCAGGGTAAAGAGGCCCTTCTTGACAGGAATCAGTCGCATGGAATCACACTCGACATCTACGAGTGAAGTGCCGCCTGTGCTCGACGAGTCTCGCACAGGCAGTCACGGAATCGCATCTCCATGACAGCTGATGTGGGATTTGTCAGTGTATCAGGCTGTCTCGCAGCGTCGACAGACAGTGAGTTGAGATCAATGTCGGAATACACCATCATTATACATTAACCGAGGTCGTATTCGTAAAGGACGACTCAGCACCTCTGGTTTTTGGAGTCCGATGTCGGATAAGTGAATTGACTGCACTCGGACGCGGCAATACGCTCAGGTTGGCTACAAAATCGGTGAGGAGGGAGATCGCGCGTGAAAAGACGAGTGGTGGTTGTCCTTCTGTCTCTGGCGTTAGTCGTTGCCTCTGTCGGTTGTGCCGTCGCAGCCGAACCGCTGCGGATCATGTGGTGGGGATCTCAGCTTCGGCATGACAGAACTCTTGCCGTTCTCGACTTGTACACTAAGCTGACTGGCGTGGAGTTCGAACCTGAGTTCTATGGCTTTGATGACTACATCTCCAAACTCAACATCCTCATTGCAGCCAATGACGCCCCAGACATCATGCAGATGGGCGGCAACTTCCCAACCTACATGGACCACATCGAGATTCTGAATCCGTATCTTGAGGATGGAACGATCGACACTTCGAACACAGATCCGAGCTTCATAGCTATCACTACTCTGGAGGGACAGACAGTCGGCCTGTCATCCGGAACCAATGCTCCCGCTCTTGCCTATGATCCTGAGCTGTTTGCGGCCGCAGGCATCCCAGAGCCCGCCTTTAACTGGACATGGGAGGAGTTCGAGCAGGCCGCGTTGACGATCGCAGAGAAACTGGGCATTCTGGGAGTGGCCCTGACTCGCAGTGACGAGTTCTGGATTCTGACCACGGTCGTCAGCCAGTATGACACGGGCGAGAGCCTGTTCGAGGAGCCTTACAGACTGGCGCTCGATTATGAGAACGACCAGTATGTAGCCGACTACCTGGCTATGGTCTATAGGCTGACGAAGGCAGGGGCGTATCCCACTCCTGCCCAGATGGCGGAGATAAAAGACATTGAAGGGAACCCGCTGGTGAGGGGCGAGTCTGCGATGGCTTGGCTCTACAGCAACCAGTTCGTGGCACTCTCGAACGCAGCAGGCCGGCCACTCAAGCTAGTATGCCTGCCGAGGAGATACAAGGACGGACCTCTGTCTCAGACCATAATGTCGTCGCAGATGCTCTGCATGTCGAATCAGTCGAAGCAAAAAGAAGAGGTAGCGAAGTTCCTCGACTTCTGGGTCAACAGCGTTGACGCGAACCTCATTCTCCAGGGAGAGCGCGGCGTTCCCATTATGAGGCATGTCCGCGAGGCGTTGGCCGAAGGTCTCTCAGCTCCGGAGCAGACTATCTACCAGTACCTCACGGATCTCGGGAGAGAGGCGGCTACTCAGATAGTCCTCGATTCACCTGTACAGACACAGATCCGTGACGTATACATCCGCCTGGCTGAGGAGGTCGTATTTGACAAGATCACGCCTGAGCAGGCAGCGAAGCAGTTCAGAGTCGAAGCCGAGGACATACTCAATAGATATTCGCCGTAACGGCGATAGCAACAGTAGCAGGAGCGAATTGATCAAAGCGGCATTAGCAGCAATAGCGAAAGCAGATTGATCGCAGCAGCACTAGTGGCAACAGCTGAAGCAGATCGACTGCAGCAGAGTTTGTAGCAATGACGTTAGCAGATTGTTTGCTCAGCAGACTTGTCACACGGTCCTCAACGGCACATGCCCCAGTTCTCGTGATTGGGGCATGTGCTGCTGAGCGGCAAGCATACGGCCTTGTGCTCAAGTGCAGGAGGTGGTTGCGATGGCTACCGAGAACAGAGCATCGCGATACCAAGGTCTTGTCAGGTTCTTGGACAGGGAGGCAGTCGCCGGGTATGTGTTCGCGTCCCCGTTCATCATTGGGTTTCTTGCGTTTACAATCCTGCCCATGCTCTACTCTTTCTACATCTCTTTTACGAGCTACAGAATTGCATCTGCGCCGACGTGGATCGGCATATCCAACTACGTGCGGATGTTCACCCGCGATCCGCGCTTCCTGAAGTCGATAGGAGTCACCCTGTACTACGTGGTGGTATCGGTGCCACTCAAGGTCGGCTTTGCGCTGTTCGTCGCCTTCCTGTTGACGAGAAAGACTCGCATGGCCGCCCTGTACCGCTCGATCTACTACCTCCCGTCGCTGATAGGCGGCAGTGTCGCGGTGTCGCTCGTCTGGAAGGAGCTGTTTGCCCTCAAGGGCGTCGTGAACAACGTGCTGTCTGCACTGGGCCTGCCGGGCAGCGTGTCCTGGCTCGGAGATCCGACTTACGCCATATTCGTGCTGGTTCTACTGGCGGTGTGGCAGTTCGGATCGTCGATGATCATATTCGCAGCCGGGATCAAGCAAATACCGGAGACGTACTATGAGGCTGCCGAAATTGACGGAGGATCGACGCTTCAGCAGTTTTTCTACATCACTCTGCCTTGCCTGTCGCCGATCATTCTGTTCAACCTCATAATGCAGACAATATCTGCGTTTATGAACTTCACTCAGGCCTTTATAATCACGAAGGGCGGTCCGATGGACAGCACTCTCTTCTACGCTCTGTACCTGTACCAGAGCGCGTTCAACTACTTCGAGATGGGCTATGCGAGCGCGATGGCGTGGGTCCTGCTGGTGATGGTCGGAATGGTCACTGCTCTGATCTTCAAGACTTCCGATCGATGGGTCTACTATGAGTCGAAGGGGGGCAGGTGATATGGCAACTGGAATGAGGACTCGTAGAGCTGTATCCAAGACTGTCTACCATCTCTTTGTGGCATCTCTCGGGCTGCTGATGGTCTATCCAGTGTTTTGGATGATCTCGGGCTCGTTCAAGACGAACTACGAGATACTCAATGAAGCACTGAAGCTCAGGCCCGACGCATTCGGCTGGGACAACTTCGTCCGAGGCTGGAAGGGCTTTGGGAGACTGACCTTCGCGGGCTTCTTCCGCAACTCCTTTGTGATTGCCTCCCTAGCGACAGCCGGAGTCACGATCTCGTCCGCTGTCGTGGCGTACTCGTTTGCGAGGCTGCGGTTCAAGGGCAGGAAGTTCTTGTTCATCTGCATGATGTCGACCATGATGCTGCCTGCACAAGTGGTTATGATTCCTCAGTACATCATTTTCCGGAACCTGGACTTGACCAACACATATGTGCCGCTGATCCTGCCCTCCTGGTTCTCAAGAGCGTTCTTCGTGTTCATGATGATGCAGTTCATACAGGGGCTTCCGAAGGAGTTGGATGAGGCCGCGATCATCGACGGCTGTTCGAGGTACTCCGTGTTTTCTAGGATCACACTGCCTTTAATAAAGCCGGCGCTGATCACCACAGTAATCATCAACTTCTACTGGGCCTGGGACGATTTCATGGGTCCGTTGATCTACCTCAGCCGTCCTGCCAAGTACCCGGCATCCCTGGCAATCAAGCTATTTGCTGATTCTACATCGGTGACAGACTATGGCGCCATGTTTGCCATGTCGACATTGTCGCTGCTGCCGGTATTCTTCATATTCCTGTTCTTCAACAAGTATCTCATCCAGGGAATAAGCATGAGCGGTCTGCGAGGATGACGAGTGGTCTGACACAGTGAGAGACGGGGCGGGAGCACCCGCCCCAACATTTTCGCATGCATCATCCACCGTTGCCGGCCTCACGCGGCTGTCGGAAGAAGGGCCCGGACTTGACGCCGCTTCGGCATTAGAACCGGGCCCCCTAAATCACAGGTCGGACACTCTGATCCAGGCGCCCTCTTCGACGGAACGCTCGACTGCTTCAAGCACCTGATTGCACTTGACCCCATCTTCAAAGTCGGGGGTCGCCGGTCTGCCCTTAGCTATCGACTGGACGAACTCGAACAGTTCGTGGACAAAGGTGTGCTCGTACCCGATTACGTGCCCTACCGGCCACCATGCGCCGGCATACGGATGCACGGGCTCGGTCGCCTGGATGAGGCGGAAGCCCCTCAGCCCCTCGGAATCGTCCGCTGAGTAGTACCAGAGCTCGTTCATGCGCTCGAACTCAAACTTGAGGCTTCCCTTGCTTCCGTTGATCTCAAATGACATGCCGTTCTTGTGGCCGTTGGCAAATCGAGTCGCCTCGAATGAGCCGAGGGCGCCGCATTCGAACTCGGTGAGGAAGAGGGTCGCATCGTCCACAGTGACTTCGCCCATCGGTGCGTCGGATTTGGCTTTGCCGCTCAACCCGGTCATCTGCTCCACGAGCGGGCGGCGCTTGATGAACGTCTTGCTCATGCCGATTACTCTGCTGAAGTCGCCGACCAGGAAGCGGGCGAGGTCTATCAGGTGAGCTCCCAGGTCTCCATGTGACCCTGACCCGGCCACGGACTTGTCGAGCCTCCACACGAGAGGGAAGTCCGGGTCGATGATCCAGTCCTGAAGGTAGAGCCCTCTGAAGTGGTATATCTGGCCGATCTTCCCTGAGTCGATGAGCTGCTTTGCCAACTGCACCGCAGGCGCAAACCTGTAGTTGAAGCCGATCTGGTGCTTGACTCCGGCCTTCTTGACCGCCGCGAGCATCTCCCGGGCATCGGCTAGATTGAGAGCCAGCGGTTTTTCGCAGAAAACGTGCTTTCCCGATTCTGCCGCCGCGATCGCGAGATCCTTGTGCGCATTGCTGGGAGCAGTGATGTCAATAATGTCGATGTCATCTCTCTTGACGAGCTTCTCGAACGACGTCTCGTAGCTCTCCCACCCAAACTTCTGAGCTGCCTGCCTGACACCCTGTTCGTCTCGTCCGCAGATAGCCTTTAGCATGATCGAGACATCCGGGTCGAAGAACATGCTGATCTTGCGCAATGCATTGCTGTGGGCTTTCCCCATGAACTTGTACCCCACGAGACCGACACCCAACGTGCGTTGCATCAAATCACCTCTCACGGCTAGTGGCCTATTGTCACTGTCGTTATTCTGTCATCCCCTCTCGATTCCTCTCGTTGACGCTCTGGTTTTCCAGTGTGATATAATAGAACGGATCATGTGGCACATTAAACCGCAGCCAATCTTAGGTTCTGCCCTACATTCCATCACAGGGGGAGATACGTGATGCCCGAGCCGATACCGTTCGTTATCGAGCAAGGAGTCCATGGCGAGAGAGCGTTCGACATCTACAGCCGCCTTCTGAAAGACCGGATCGTCTTTGTAAACGGCCCGATCGACACCGAATCGAGCCAGCTGGTGGTTGCTCAAATACTCTACTTGGCGAGCGAGGCCAAGGACAAGCCGATAGATCTGTATATCAACTCACCCGGCGGAGAGATCACTGCGGGCATGTCGATCTTTGACACGATGCGCAACGTGCCCTGCCATGTCAACACCTACTGCGTCGGCATGGCAGCATCGATGGGAGCCGTGCTCCTCGCTGCCGGTGACACACGTTATGCCCTGCCAAACGCCGAGATCATGATCCACCAGCCCCTCGGCGGCACTCGCGGGCCGGCCGCAGACATTGAGATCGAGGCGAAGTGGATCATTAAGACCAAGGAGAAGCTCGAGCGCATACTGGCGGAGCTCACCGGGCAGCCGCTGGATCGGGTACGAAGGGATACGGACCGCAATTTCTGGATGAGTGCCGAGGAGGCCAAGGAATACGGCCTCATCGACGAGATAATAGTGCCGACGAAGCCGCGGGCGCTCAGAGGCAGATAGTGGCTTAGGCTCACTTGGAGGTTGGTGCATCGATGAGCAACGCGTTTGACATCCTGCAAGAGCGGGGTTTTGTCAAGCAGACGAATCACGAGGAAGACCTCAGGTCACTCCTGGCCGAGCAGAGCGTCACCGTGTACCTGGGCATAGACCCGACAAGCGACAGCCTGCATGTGGGACACCTTCTCCCGCTGATGGGCCTCGTTCACCTTCAGAGGGCGGGGCATCGGCCGATAGCCCTCGTGGGCGGCGGCACTGCTATGATCGGCGACCCGAGCGGTCGGACCGAGCTGAGGCAGATGATCAGCAAGGAGACCATCTGCTCCAACGTGGAAGCGATAGGGAGGCAGTTGCGGCGTTTCCTGTCGCCCGATGAAAGCGGCACCCTCATGGTCAACAACGCGGATTGGCTTTGGAATCTCAACTACATCGACTTCCTGCGAGAAATCGGGTCTCAGTTCTCTGTGAACAGGATGCTCACAGCCGAGTGCTTCCGGTCCAGGATGGAGCGGGGGCTGTCCTACATCGAATTCAACTACATGCTCCTCCAAGCGTATGACTTCCTCATGCTGTTCAGGAAGTACGGTTGCAGGCTCCAGATAGGCGGAGATGATCAGTGGTCGAACATACTGGCCGGCGCTGACCTGATTCGCCGCCTCGAACGCGAGGATGCGTACGCGCTCACATTCCCGTTGCTCACAACGAGTTCCGGAAAGAAGATGGGCAAGACCGAATCGGGTGCGGTGTGGCTCGACGCTGCAAAGACCAGTCCGTTCGAGTTCTACCAGTACTGGCGCAACTGCGATGATGCAGACGTCGGTCGGTTGCTGGCCTTCTACACTCTCTTGCCTATGGATGAAGTGAGAAAGCTGGGAGCTCTCAAGGACCAGGAAGCGAACAGGGCAAAGCGGGTGCTCGCCTTTGAGGTGACCAAGCTGGTGCACGGCGAGGAGGAAGCCAGGAAAGCCGAGGAGGCTTCCATGGCCCTGTTTGGATCAGGCGGGGATCAGGAGTCGGTCCCCGTCGCAGAAGTGCCGAGTGCGAGAGTGAAGGCAGGAGTCGATCTTGGCGAGCTGATGCACGAGATCGGACTCGCCGGCTCAAACAGCGAGGCGCGCAGGTTGATCAGCCAGGGAGGCGTCTACGTCAACGACGAAAGAGTGACGGACAGGTTCCGTCAGGTGTCTCTGGCCGACGCCAATGACGGCAGAATAGTCATACGAAAGGGCAAGAAGGCGTACAAGGTGGTAAAGATCGTCTAGCTCAAGGTCGCCAATTCCATGGAGGTGCGTCTGCATGGCCGAAAGAATTGCGTTTCTGGCGTTTGACATGGGTGCAGAGAGCGGCCGGGCCATAGTTGGAGCTTTCGATGGCTCGAAGGTGGAGCTTGAGGAAGTTCATCGCTTCGCCAATGAACCAGTGATGATAGGGAACACTTTGCACTGGGACATACTCCGCCTGTTTCATGAGACGAAGAAAGGTCTTGCCGCAGCTATCCAGCGCAGGGGAGAGTCCATAGTCAGCCTGGGTGTAGACACCTGGGGCGTTGACTTCGGATTTCTCGACAAGCACGGAAACCTCCTTTCCAACCCTGTACACTACCGGGACAAGCGGACAGACGGCATTCTCGAGAAGGCGTTCAAGATCATGCCGCGTGCTGAGGTCTTCGGGCATACCGGCATACAGATCATGCAGATAAACACCTTGTACCAGCTGTTTGCAATGCGGCTGGCCGGGTCGGTGCTGTTCGATGTAGCAGACACGCTGCTCTTCATTCCCGGATTGCTCATGTACTTCTATACCGGAGTGCGCAACTGCGACTCGACCATAGCCAGCACCAGTCAGATCTATGACCTGCGAAGCCGGTCCTGGTCAGGCCCGGTAGTTCAGGCCTTCGACATACCTGCGCACGTGTTGCCTCAGGTGACGGACGCCGGCGCGATAGTCGGCGAGCTGGCTCCATTGGTCAGGCGCGAACTGGGAGCTCCGGCCCTGAAGGTTGTGACCCCGGGCGGCCATGACACTGCGTGCGCCGTCGCATCCGTCCCTGCCGTCGGATCAGACTACATATATCTGAGCTGCGGCACATGGTCACTCATGGGCATAGAGGAGAGTTCCCCGATCATCAACGAGGTGACAGAGGAGTTCAGCTTTACGAATGAGGGCGGAGTGTGCAACACCGTCAGGCTGCTTAAGAATATAGCAGGTCTGTGGCCGGTCCAGGAATGCAGGCGAGCGTGGGAGAGAGAAGGAGCGCGCCTAGACTATGGTGAGATCACGGCCGAGGCTTCTGCGGCAGCGCCTTTCTCTGCATTCATTGACCCGGATGACCCTGCCTTCCTGAATCCTCCGCATATGCCAACGGCGATACAGGACTTCTGCAGACGCACCGGTCAGAAGGTTCCGCAGTCGAGAGGTGAGATCGTCAGAGCCGCGCTCGAAGGCCTGGCGCTGAAGTACCGCTTCGTAGCCGACAGGCTCGAACGCGTTGCAGGAAGGCGGCTCGACACCATCCACATGGTCGGCGGCGGGATCAACAACAAACTCCTTTGCCGCATGGCTGCAGGCGCTTCCGGGCGGCGCGTAATTGCCGGACCGGCTGAGGCGACTGCGATAGGGAACGTGTTGATGCAGGCGATGGCAATGGGAGAGATCGGGACGCTCGGTGAGTTGAGGGAAGTTGTGCGCAACTCGTTTGCGACCGAGGTCTATGAACCGAGCGACACTGAGGCCTGGGACGCGGCGTATGAGCGCTTCACCGGCATACTTGATCAGGGTTCGAAGTGAGTTGAACACGCGTCAATGGCATGCTGAGTCGGAACTCGGGGCGGATTGAACAGATATCAGTCCGCCCCGATTCGCTTTGATGCTGTGAGGATCCGCTCGATAGTGGCGGTGGTAGACTGACCGTCCTCGAGGTCGAGGAAGATCGGAGTCACTCCAAGCCTTCGCACGGTGTCGCGTTCGGGAAGGTTGTCGAGGTTGTAGTCGCTCCCCTTGAAGTAGCAGGAGGGCATGATCTCCTCGATCAGCTTGTCCGCAGTTCGATCGCTGAAGATGACCACAGCCGTGACACACTCCAGCCCTGCGACCAGGCGCGCCCTGTCGATCGCAGGGTTTATGGGCCGGGACGGCCCCTTGAGGAGCCGGACCGATTCATCGTCGTTGACTCCTACGATCAAGACATCGCACATGCTTCGCGCCTTCTCGAGGTAGCTCAGGTGCCCGCTGTGGAGTATATCGAAGCAGCCGTTAGTCAGGCCGACGGAGGCCCCTGCCTTGCGGTGGCGGCTGGACATCCCCTTCGCTTCTTCGATGCCTATGATCTTCCTCTTTGTCTCCGCGAAGCGCTCCATCTCGGTCTCCTTCCTAACGCCGCGCTGCGACAGTCGGCTTGTCGCCTTCGTCCTCTTGCCCTGCACGGCGGCGGTCGGCGTCTCCAATTCGGCTCCTACACCTCATGGCAATTGCCGGCGCTCGAATCTGCCTTGGCTCTGCCCGGCGGTGGCCGCGACAGCTGCCTTTTGGGCGGCCCTTACTTGTCCCCGTTGCCTCCGTTGTGCCCGCAGCCGGCCTCTCGCTTTCCGTTTGCTGCAGCCATTAGCACGTTTAGCCCAACTGCTTTGTAGAACAGAAGTCCGCCGACAGCCAGGCTCGCGTAATAGGTGAAGAACCGCCAGGTGCTTACGAATAGCGGGAGCCTTGCCTTGGGCACCACCGACTGAAAGAGAAAGGCGAAGCCGATCTCAGATCCACCGCTTCCGCCAGGAGTGGGTATGAAGGGCTGGACTATGTTGAACACTATCTGGGCCAGGAGCGTTCGGACGATCGGGACTCTGACCCCGAGCCCTACCATCGTCACAGGCGCGACTGCCAGGTAGAGAACCCAGTACACCAACGTGCATATGATCGCGAGGATGAACCCGAGCCTGCTGCGGCCGAACATGTCCTTAACCGCCTCAGCGAATTGCTTCGTTTCCCTGAGCAGGTAGTTGATCGCCTTCTCAATTCTCTGTGGGGTGAACAACCTTCGGAAGCCGCGAATTGACGCCAGTCTTCGGAGGAACCTTACTGGCAACTCGGGCCTGGCGATGAGCAGGACGAACGCGACGGCGGCAGCAACCATTATGGCGATAGACACGTCCACCAGACGGTCGACCTGGGGACTCAGGCTGTACTCCCGCTTCCAAAGGTACAGCAGGACCGGGCCGAGCACCACAAGCAGGCAGCTCGTCAGCGCAGAGTCCACGACGCCTACGGCGGATGACCGCCCTACAGGCATACCCTCTTTGTGCATCAGATAGATCTGCAGAGGAAGACCGCCGAAAGTGAAGGGCGTCACATGAGATACGAATACTGCCGACATGTAGATGTCGAAGACGCGGCGGTAGCCCATAGGATAGCCAAGCGATTTGCACAGCAGGTAGAGCCTCAGAACCTTGGTTGCCCAGGCACCGACTATGACCACCAGGCCGAGAAGCAAGTACTCGATCTTGACTCTCTTGAGTGACTCGACCTCGAAGTCATCGCGACTCAGCGCGAGAATCAGCAGTATGCTTACAATGCTTATTCCGATGGATAGAATCAGGCCTCTTTGGAGCGAGACCTTGGAGGCAAGTGCCAAGTCATATCACCCTCTGTATTGCCCGTTCCTTAGTGAGGACGACCCGCACTGTCTACTCACGCCGAACCACGGTCAGTTTCCGTTCGGTTCTTGCGGCAGACCTCTGCCTAGCCCTATCAAGCAGCTGATGTGCGGCTGACATGACTTGGTCGGGACTGATCTCTGACATACACTCGTGCCTGCACTCGAGTCGCTTCACCGACGACAGGTAGAGGTACTGCAGCGGACTCGCCATCCAGTGGAAGCACGGACTGCAGGGCAGGCCGGCAGTCACAACGGTAGAGAGTGACGACGACGGTCCGAAGTTGTCCGGGTCGGTTGGGCCGAACAGTGCCACGACGGGAGTGTCGAGAGCCGACGCGATGTGCTGCGGCGCAGAGTCATTGCCAATGAACAGTGCACTGCGCTCTATCAGGGCGCCCGTCTGTTTCAACGAGAGGCGGCCTGCGGCAATGAACACCCTCGAGCGGGCCTGATCGGCAATGGACTGCGCCAAAGGAACATCGTCAGGGCCGCCGACGATGATCACCTCAGCGCCAAGCTCTTTGACCAGGCGGTCAGCAACAGCCGCGAAGCCCGACGTGCGCCATCTCTTGGCTGTGAAGTTCTTGCCGCCGGGGTGTATGGTCACAACCGTCCTCCGCCAAGTCACTCCTTCTGCCGATGCCCAGTTTGCAGCCACATCTCTGTCCTTGTCAGAAATGTAGAACTCAAGTCTGCGGCTGTCCGCAACGGCGCCGACGGATCTAACTACCTGAAGGCAGTAATCAATCGCGTGGATTGTTCTCGAATCCGGCACCTGCTCCGCATAGAGCCACCCAAGCCGCGTCGAGTTGAAGCCGACCTTGAACACCCCAGGAAAGGCAGCAGAGAGCCAGCTCCCGACGTGGGACAATCCGACCACCAGGTCGATGTCCGCCGACTTGAGCTTGCTCACAGTTCTGGCCATGTCCAGTGTTCCGACGCAGGGAATGAGGCAGTCGATATTCGGGTTTCCCTTCAGTACCTCACATGATGACTGCCAGGTCAAGACAGATATGTGTGCGTCTCTGAATCTCTGCCTGAGGGCTCTCAGTGCCGGTGTGCCAAACATCGTGTCTCCGATCGGGCACAACTGAAGGACCAGTATGGACGTAGGACACTCGATGTGCCGGCTTTCCACAGCACTCATCGGTTGCCGCACCAGCTTTCGACCTTGCGTAAGCAAGTTACATGCGAGCATATGTCTGGCTGAGGTCTTCGCATCTCAAGCAAGATACAGCACAAAGCCGAGCCTGTGCACATTCAGATGAGACAAGCTCGTGCTGTCCGACTGAGACAATTCTCGATTTCACAGTGAAAACCTTCTTCAACATATTCCTATGTTGTCCGTGGTAAGCAAAACACAACCGCGCGATCGGTACAATGGCGTTTTTGGCCCGATCAATCCTTGTCCGCAGGGAGGATGTGAGCAGATGATCGGAGAAAACATTCGGGTGCTGCCGGGCGATTCTTCTGAGCCGCGCAGTCGGCAGTGGCTGATTGAGGGGGATGTGTGGTGAGGTGGCCTGAGATCATTCGGAGGACAGAGCAGTTCCTCGCAAAGGGGGATGGAGTGTACATCCGTCCTGTGAGGGTGAGTGACGCTCGTGAGTTCGCCGCTTTGCTCCGGGAGAACAGGCACCACCTGGAACCCTATGAGCCCAGGAGGGCTCCGAGCTACTACACTGAGGCCTATCAGCGGGCCGTACTCAGGGAGGCTGTGGAATCCTTCTCGCGTGGTACCGGCTACATGTTCGCCGTGGTGACAGACGACGACAAGATCATAGGCCGCGTGGCTCTGTCAGGCATCTTCCGAGGGGCATTTCAGAGCTGCTTCATCGGCTATTTCATAGACCGTGAGTTCACAGGTAGAGGCCTGGCTACTTGGGCAGTCGGACATGTGGCCAGGTTTGCGATGACGCAGGCGGGACTCCACAGGGTGGAAGCGTCAGTGATGCCGTGCAATATTGCGTCTCAAAGAGTCCTCGAGAAGTGCGGTTTCAGACGCGAGGGGCTCTCGCTTCGGTATCTCGAGATCCAGGGCAAGTGGGAGGACCACTACATATACGCAATCACCAGAGAAGAACTCCTATAGATTGCTTATTGCAGCGCTGTGAGCGCCGACATTGTGAGCATCAGAGGTTTGAGAATCGGAGGCTGCCAGTTTGATTGTAGACTATCACATCCATCTACAGCCCGACAGACATGTCGGGCGTTGTAAGTACAATCTGGAGAATCTCGACGACTACATCCGTCAGGCAACGCTTGCAGGAGTACAGGAGATCGGAATAACGGAGCATTGCAACAGGTTTCGTCAGTTCATGCCGGTGTTTGAACCGGTGATGGGCAAGGAGGAATCAGTGCCCGCGGTCGACCAGTGGATCCGCGAGACGTGCACAGAGGATCTCGACGACTATGTGCAGTTTCTGCACAAGGCGAAGGAATTGGGCTATCCGATCAAGGTGTCCATAGAGGTGGACTTCATACCAACCGAGGCACACAGGATAGGCGAGATACTTGCAGACTATGATTTCGACTACGTTTTGGGCTCTGTTCACTTCGTCGGTGCCTGGGCGGTGGACTACTCCCGCGAGATCGGCTGGCCCCACAAGTCAGTAGATGACGTGTTCGAGCAGTACTGCAATACGGTGCTGGAGGCAGTAGAGTCAGGGCTGTTTGACTGCATCGGACATCCGGATCTGGTCAAGAAGTTCGGACACGTTCCGAGCCGCGATATGCGCCCCTGCTACGAGCGGTTGGCTGTGGCGATGCGAAAGTCGAGTGTGGCCTACGAGGTGAGCACCGCCGGCCTGTTCAAGCCTGTCGGGGAGATATATCCGTCGCGCGAGTTCGTTCAGACGATGCATGACTTCGGGGTGCCGTTCGTGCTGTCCTCAGACGCACACAGCGCGGAGGAAGTGGGCAGGGAGTTTCAACGGAGTCTCGCCTTGGTTCGGGAGGCAGGCTATAGGGAGATCGCCGTCTTCGAGGGCAGGAAGCTCACTGCGACGCCGCTGTAGTGTGCCAGACAGGCAGCCGACTGTACTGTTGTACGACCAGGTCATACAGGCGCTCACCCGGCCGTATCCCCGCCACGGCCTCGAGGGTGCCCTCAAGTCCCTTTGTCCGTATCATGTCGCGCAACTCGACAGCTCGAGGATCTGACTCGGGATCGAAACTGAGAGCTGCGGCGATCCCAAGGGCAAGACCTTGTGGCTCAATGCCATGAGCCTCGGCCAGCCGAGCTGCGCCGACGAGCCTGTCATTCGGCCCAAGTTTCCTGATCGGGTCTTTCCCTACGCGTTCAACTGTATCTGACAAACGGCGGTTGGCGAATCTGACCATCAGATCGTCAATGTGTGCTCGGATCTTCTCAATGCTCACTCCGTGATGAGACGACAGCGCCTTCGCGGACTCCTCTAGAGCGGCTGACACAGCAGACTTGAGTTCCTGATCGCTCATGCACTCGTAGATGAACCTATAGCCCCTCAGATAGCCCAGATAGGCAGCAATTGCATGGCCGCAATTGTGGCAGTAGAGTTTGAGGTGTGTTTGACAGGCGAACGGCCGTACGGGCTCGACCCCTCTTATGGCCGGGATTGACCCGACGACTGCGTCGGCGTCCACTGGAAGTACACAGTACGGCTCCACAAGCAGTCTGAGGCGGTCTCCTTGCCTCTCTTGCTCACCTGCAACAGGCACCATTCTCCCCACAGACGCCATCACGAAGCCGACGTGCTTCGTCACGAACGAGCGAGTCTCATCGGTGGGGGACTCAGCAAGGACCAATGACCTCAAGTGGTCGTCCGCACCGACCATGTTCTCGCAGATGATGACGTTGAGCGGCCCACCGCCGGTCCGCCTTCGGAGCTCGAACGCGTGAGCGAGCGGACGGGCTATGTGCCTGAGAGACGAGCCGCCGACGGCAGTGAATACTATGCTGGACTCTGAAACTGCCGCTGCGACCGCCTTTGTGTCCTCGGCGCTGATCGCCCGCACGGAGTTGACCACGATCTCGGTTTCCTGCTCATTCGTCACTATGCGTATCGGGTAGCTTCCTCTGCGATTCAGCTCGCTGACGAGATCCTGTACCACGTCCACGAATATTGTCTCGAATCCGGACTCCGAGAGGAGCTGCCCTATGAACCCTCTGCCTATGTTGCCCGCACCGAAGACGACCGCTATCTGCACACTCTGTCACCCCAGCTTGTGCCTACAAACCTAAGTCTTGACTCATTGTACGTCAGGCGGATTGACCCGTCAAGCTCGCTCGCATTGTCTTCCGAGGTCAAGGCGATACTACTCATGCGCCGAGCGCATCACCGCTCAGGAGGTTGTGGCCCTAGGAGGCTGCCGCTTCAGGAGGCTGTCGTTTCACGAGACTGTCGCAACAAGCGATTGTCGCTAAGGAGGACGAGCCCGTGGTCAGGGCATCACGTCTCATTGGACTCCCGGTTATCAGCCTGGAGAGAGAGACCAAGATCGGCATCACGAAAGAGGTCTGGCTGAGTCTGGACCTGCGCAGCGTGGTCGGGCTTGTCGTCGGCCTTCGGCGGTTGCTTGCGTCGTCGCGCTTTGTCAGGTTCAGTGAGTTGTTCAGTCTGACAAGCTCGTCGGTGACCATACGCGACGAGGCGGTGCTCGGGGCTGCCAAGGAGTCGGAGGTCGACGGGATCGGTCTTCAGTCAGTCGTATCGACTGTCATTCGAACCCGCGACGGGAGTGTGGTCGGAAGCCTATCCGATCTTTTCCTGGATGAGAACACAGGGCAAGTGCTGGAGTTCGAGGTATCAGAGGGGATTATCGAGGACATTACTAAAGGAAGGACACGAGTTGTTCGACCGGAGTGCACCAGCTTCAACGGTCTTGTCATCACGCTTGCAGACGATGCCGTGCAGCGGCAGGACACGAGAAGCTGAACCCGGGGCACGGGGAAGATCAAGTGAGGAGCGGTGTGCTGACAATGAGAGGCCAGTGGAAGATGTTCTTGACAGGCAGCGCAATAGGAGCCATGCTAGGCGGCTATATGGTGAACAAGATGATGGACAACGGCAGGCGTTCGGTTCTTGCACCGCACGATGAGCGTGCCCGAAGGAGCACAGTGTCGGAGACTGTGTCAGGTCTTGCATCGAAAGCAGTGGAGAAGATGGATGATCTGAGCCTCAGGGCTCGGACGCTCAACGCCAGAATGGGCACCAGGGAGTAGCGCTGGCATCGGAGGGCTGTGCTAGTATGAGAACACGAGCCGACAGACTGGGACTTCTAGCCGTCCTGGTCATAGGCTCTGTTCTCGCGCTGTACCGGATCAGAGGCGTGCTGGCTCCGTTTTTCATAGGAGTCGTCATCGCCTACATACTCAACCCGCTCGTTGATTCGCTCGAGCGGCGTGGTGCTCCTAGAGTCGCAGGTATCGCCATCGTGTACCTGATCGTCATTGTGCTGCTCGGACTCGTCTCGGTATATCTGTTTCCCATCACTATCCGCCAGCTCGAGACAATGACAGTGGACTTGCCAGTCCGGATTCGTAAGATTGAGTCACTCATCACCGATCTGTACAGCAGGTTCCACAGTGTGCCGCTGCCATACCAGGTCAGAGACGCCCTCGACAGCGCTGTCGAGCGCTGGGAGGGCATGCTGGCGTCGGCCGTATCCGAAATCATCAACGGTCTTGTCGGTGTGCTCTACCAGCTCCCAAACATCGTTCTTGGACCTATACTCGCCTTCTACTTCGCAAGAGACAAGGATCTGATCCTCAGAAAGGTAATGTCGTGGATCCCGGCTCGCAGCCGCGAGGAAGCCTCAAACCTGATAGGCGAGATGGACGCAGTTATCGGCGGGTTTGTCAGAGGCCAACTGCTCGTCGCCCTCATCATGGCTGTGATGATCAGCGTAGGCCTTTGGCTGACGGGAATCGAGTTTGCGTTCTTGATCGGGACTGCTGCTGGAATACTGGATCTGATCCCGTACTTCGGTCCGCTGCTGGGGGCTATTCCTGCTCTGATGGTCGCGGTCCTCAAGTCGCCTTTGCACGTGCTCTATGTCGCCGCCGTGTTCGCGGTCGCAAACCAGATAGAGAGTGCCGTCCTGTCTCCGAGGATCGTGTCGGGGTACGTAGGACTCCATCCTCTCGTCGTGATCCTTTCGCTGCTGGCGGGAGCCTATGTCTGGGGACTGCTCGGGATGATTGTGGCCGTCCCCCTTGCAGGCGTCCTCAGGGTTCTGTTGCGCTACACGTGGACCCGATTGGTTGAGCAATGACGCATCTTTAGCCGGTCTTTGCCCGCAGTGGCGCTTGTTGACAACCCCTGAGGCCACCAGTATGATAAGGTTAGCCTGAGTGCGGCAGGCTGGGAACGTCCTGTCGCTTTCCTTGTCTGACCGCACGGAACTGCGTCAGGAGGACTACTATGACATCAAAGGAACTGCGCGAGAGTTTCCTTCGTTTCTTCGAATCCAAGGGACACTTGAGACTCCCCAGCGCCTCATTGATACCTCAGAATGATCCCACTCTCTTGCTCGTAGGGGCTGGCATGGTCCCGTTCAAGTCCTACTTCATGGGCACTGAGAACCCTCCGAGAAAGCGAATAACGACATGTCAGAAGTGCATCCGCACGCCCGACATAGAGAACGTAGGCAAGACGTCCAGACACGGGACGTTCTTTGAAATGCTCGGCAACTTCTCGTTTGGAGACTACTTCAAACAGGAAGTCATCCCGTGGGCATGGGAATACCTGACCACGGTTCTGCACCTCCCGGAGGACCGAATGTACGCGTCTGTCTATCTCGACGACGATGAAGCGTATAACATCTGGCGGGACGTGGTGGGGATTCCGGAGTCAAGGCTGGTCCGCTTCGGCAAGGAGGACAATTTCTGGGAGGTCCCGGGCGGCCCGGGTCCTTGCGGCCCATGCTCAGAGATAATCCTTGACCGGGGAGAGGACAAGGGATGCGGCTCGCCCGACTGCAAGATCGGATGCGATTGCGACAGGTTCATTGAGATCTGGAACCTGGTTTTCATTCAGTTCTACAAAGACGAGCAGGGCAACTACACGCCTCTGACGCAGAAATCGATAGACACAGGCCTTGGGCTGGAGCGGGCCGCCGCTATTTTGCAGGGAGTCGATACGATCCAGGAGATCGATATAATCAAGCCGGTGATAGAGCACATTGAGTCGCTCAGCGGACTCCGCTACGGCGAGAGTGACGAGAACGACTGGGCGATCCGGGTGATCACCGATCACGCGAGAAGCGTCACTTTCATGGCAGCTGATGGGGTAGTGCCTGGGAACGAAGGCCGAGGCTACGTCATGAGGAGGCTCCTGCGCAGAGCCATCCGGTTCGGGCGCAAGATAGGGCTGGATCAGGGATTCCTGCCGGGCGTCTCCAGCGTGGCAATCGATCTCATGGGAGACGTCTACACGGATCTCAGAGAGCGTAGAGAGTATGTCCTCAGCGTGATCAGAGCCGAAGAAGACCGGTTCAATGACACTCTTGACTCGGGCATGGCGATTCTGCGGAATGAGATAGCGGCGCTTAGAAAGGGTGGGGCTCGAGAGCTGTCCGGAGACGTTGCTTTCCGGCTCTATGACACTTACGGATTTCCGTTGGAACTGACCGAGGAGATCGCGTCGGAAAACGGGATGACCGTGGACAAGGACGGCTTTGCCACCCTGATGGACCAGCAAAGAGACAGGGCAAGGCAGGCGAGAGGCGCAGTCGGGTACGCTGGAAAAGTGTCTGCGAAGTACGCGAAGGCGCTCGCAGGCACCTCGGTGAGGTTCGTAGGCTACGAAAGCCCGCGCTGCGAGAATGCGAGAGTCCTGAGACTGATTGACGGAGAGAAGACTGTGCCGGAGCTGCGGAGCGGGCAGTCGGGCGAGGCGATCCTCGACGTGACCCCGTTCTACGGCGAGAGCGGCGGGCAGGTCGGCGACATTGGCGTTCTCAAGACCCCTACCGGGACGGCGCGGGTGCTGGATACGGTGAAGCCGTCTTCAGATGCAGTGAGTCACCGCGTAGAGGTGGTTGAGGGGCACATAGAGGAAGGCCAGCAGTGTAGGGCCTTCATAGATGCTGACCGCCGCGGCGATATCGCACGGAATCACACTGCGACGCACCTGCTGCACCGGGCGCTCAAGCAGGTTCTCGGGGATCATGTGGCTCAGGCGGGGTCTCTCGTCGGACCGGACCGGCTCAGGTTTGACTTCACTCACCTTCAGCAGGTGACTCCGGAGCAGCTCTCTGAAGTCGAGCGCATCGTCAACGAGCGGATTCTGGAGGATATCCCGGTTGAGGTGTCTGAGACGACTCTCGATTCGGCCATGAAGAGCGGAGCCGTAGCGCTCTTTGGTGAGAAATACGGCGAGACCGTGAGAATGGTTTCGGTTGGGGAGTTCAGCAAGGAGCTCTGCGGAGGCACTCATGTCAGGAGCACAGGGCAGATAGGCACTTTCAAGATCGTAGGCGAGAGCAGCATAGCCGCGGGCGTGCGGCGAATCGAGGCAGTCACGGGCAGAGGCGCTCAGAAACGCGCCTTGGAACTCGAGAGGAAACTGCGGGCGATCGCCGATCTCCTGAAGTCGTCCATAGACGAAGCCCCTGCGAGGGTGGAGAAACTGCTGTCGGATCTCCGTTCTCTGCAGGACGAACTCGAAGCGCTCAGAGCGAAGGCGACCTCCGATCGAGTCACGGCGTTGGTGAACAACGCAGTCAGCGTAGGCGAATCCAAGGTGATAGTCGCAGCCGTTGAGGGTGCCGACCACCAGCAGCTTCGCACCATATGCGATGAGATCAGGGAGAAGATAGCGTCAGGAGTCGTGCTGCTGTCGTCATCTTCAGGCGGCAAGCTCGCATTCACCTGCATGGTCACAAAGGACCTTGCGGGCAAGGGAGTCAGTGCGGTGGAGATAGTCAACGCAGCGGCTCGTGTCGCGGGCGGCGGGGGTGGCGGACGGCCTGATTTGGCTCAGGCGGGAGGCAGAGATCCTGGTCGTGAGCAAGATGCACTCCAGGCTGGCCGCGAATATATCCTGGCCACCATGAATAGAATGTCTTAACTGCAGAAAGAAGGAAGAGGCGGCCTCGGGCAGAATGTCTATAGTGGCTGCTGGCAAGTATATCTGGTTGGGGGCGTGGTAGTGATGCCGGGTGCCGGAGACGAGACGCTGAGGTTCAAGGTCGGAGCAGATGAAGAGGAGAGCATCAAGGATGTGCTCACCAAGGTCTATGAAGCTCTGAAGGAAAGAGGCTACGATCCAGTCAACCAGCTCGTCGGATACCTGCTTTCGGGAGACCCCACCTATATCACCAGCCATCAGAATGCCCGAAACCTGATCCGTCAGGTTGAGCGCGACGAAGTCCTGGAGGAACTGGTAAGAAGCTATCTGGGCACAAGTGAGTGACGACTCATGCCGGCGGACAGCCGGCGATGAGATATTGAAGCCGAACATGATGAGTGAACATGGCGGACCAGCAGCAGAGCGAGAGGGTCCGCCTTTGTCTTAATGCGGGTGCGGCTGGGGGAGTGATGGACAGTGGACGGTGAGCCCAGGATCCTGGTTCTCACGCATGGCTATCCTATATCTTCACTGGTGGAGGACATTAGGACGTCTGTCTCGGACTCAGTGGTCATCGACGCGCGGTTTTCGGATCAACTTAAGAGCGAGACAGACTTCAGGCTCGTCCTTCATTTCGCACGCGACGTTGGGAAGCGAATCACTGTCATCACCCGCGATCCGGTGGTGACTGCTCTTGCCACCCAGCTCGGAGTCGATGTATTGAGTGAATTGCCGGAACAGAAGCCACTGCAGCCGGGCGACGGCGTTGAGGAGCCTGCGGTTCCGCAAGATCAAGAAGAGGGCGCGGGTGAAGCGCCGTCGGGCGAGCGCTTCGAGGGCGCGGGCGGCGTCCGAAACGGACGCCGCTTGGCGGGCAGCAAGGGAGGGTTGCCGCCGAGGGCGCTGATAGTAGTCGCAGCACTCGCCTTGGTGACGGTAGGCGTCTTGCTTGTGTATGTCCTCAGCCTGCGAGTCGTGGTAACTGTGGTTCCGGCCACAGTCAGGATCACTGAGACCGTCATAATCGCAGCCGATCCGACGGGGAGGCGACCCAGCGCTGCAGACGTTACGATCGGGATCACTGTTCCATCCGAGGTGCTCTCTGTGGACGTTGAGCACTCGATGGAGATCCCGACCACAGGCGAGCGCCGCGAGGGGATCGCTCCGGCCGTGGGCGAGGTCCTCCTGATCAACAGCAGTCTCGACCCGATCACGGTTCCTGCGAGAACGAAGTTGACCACGTCGGATGGCATCGAGTTTGAAACCGTGAACGACGTGGTGGTCGGTGCGAAGACCATCACAACTAGAGCCGGCATCAAGGTGGGCGAGACGAACGGAACCGCAGTGGTAGCAGCTTCTGCCAGCAATCCGGGGAGTGAAGGCAACGTTCCGGCTCAGTCCATTACGGCAATAAAGGGGCCTCTGGCCGGCAAGCTCCAGGTGGTCAACGAAAACGAGTTCAGAGGCGGAAGAGACAGAGTGACCCGTGTGGTCGCACAGGCCGACGTCGAACGGCTGATAGAGATCAGTGAGAGTTACATGCTCCAAGATGGGGCTGCCAGACTCCGCAAGCTGGCTGGCATTGACCGCTATCTCTTGCTGCCTACTCTGGAGCTGCACGTCAAGTCTTCGAGGATATATCCCGATGTATCGATGGAATCCGACCGCGTATCGATCGATATCGAGGGAAGAGTCGATCTGGCGACAGTACATTTCCGCGACCTGAGTGCTGCCATAGAGGACAAGCTGTCTGCGGCAATGGGGGATGGATTCCGCCTCCTTGCCGATCAGCTTCAGATCGACTCCCTGAGCTGCGCCAAGCTCAGCAGCGGAATCGTCGCCATATCGGTCGACGTGAATGCGACCTTCGTAGCGGACATAGACGAGCGACTGGTGGCCGCTGCTCTGGCAGGGGTGAGAGTCGAAGAGGCCAGACAGAGATTGCTCGAATCGGGCGAACTTGCGGAGTTCGCGGTGGACCGGCACATTGACAGATTCCCGCGATGGTCGCAGTTGATAGACGTAACTGTGGCTGGGCCCGCAGAGATCGAGGTCAACCGGGAGACTGACACAGGTGGAGTATAGACAGCTTGGCCGGACCGGCATACTGGTCTCGCGGTTGTGCTTCGGCCTTCTGACGGTGAGCCCGCTTCAGCTCGCACTGGACCCAGAGGCCGCAGCGAGGCTGCTGAGAAAGGCTCTGGGAATGGGTGTGAACTTCATAGACACGGCGGTCCTGTACGACACGGATGATTTGCTGCGGGAGTTCCTGAGGGGTTTGCGGCGCGAGGATGTCGTCATCGCTTCGAAGTCCTATGACTTCGAATACGATGCAATGGAGAAGACCGTCGTGGGGGTCCTGTCCAGCCTCGACACAGCCTACCTCGACCTGTTCCTTCTCCATGAACAGGAGAGCCGCCTTACGCTGCGCGGTCACGCCCCCGCTCTCGATTGCCTGGTGGACCTGAAGCGGAGAGGCCTTGTAAGGGCCGTGGGAGTATCCACTCACTATGTCGATGTGGTTCGCGCATGCGCATTGCACCCGTCGGTCGATGTCATCCATCCGATCTACAATCGGAAGGGCATTGGAATACTCGATGGGACTGCGGAAGACATGAGGGACGCGATCGAGTACGCCCGCGAGATGGGCAAAGGGATCTACTGCATGAAGGCATTGGGCGGAGGGCATCTGGCAGCAGATTCGGCGCGCTCCCTCAGTTATGTGTTGAGCTGCGAAGCGGTAGACTCTGTTGCCGTCGGAATCGCCAGCGAGCAGGAGCTCGAACTCAACGTAGCGGTCTGCGAGGGGCGACCGATCGAAGACGCTATTATATCGGAACTGGCGGGCCATAAGGCTCTGCACGTCGCAGAGTGGTGCGAGGGATGCGGGAAGTGTGTCGCCCGGTGCAATCACAGGGCGGTCAGCATCGTAGACGGAAAGGCGACAGTTGACCCTGCTAGGTGCGTCGTCTGCGGCTACTGTGCGGCGGTCTGCCCGCTTTTCTGCTTGAAGGTCTACTGAGTGGGAGGGATCAAGTTGCGAGTCCTCTGCCTGGACGTCGGCGATCGGCGCATTGGCGTCGCGGTGAGCGATCCGATGGGCTGGACTGCCCAGGGAGTCTGCGTGATCGAACGCGTTTCTCCTGACAGGGATGTGAAGCGGATAGCAAGCCTCGCGGCGGAGCTTGGCGCGTCCGCCATCGTGTGCGGACTCCCGGTGAACATGAACGGGACTCCTGGCCCTCAGGCGGAGAAGGTGGCTGAGTTCGCTTCGAGACTCCGCGAGGCGACCGGGCTTGAGGTGAATCTGTGGGACGAACGCCTGTCGACGATGGCGGCCGAAAGGGCTCTCGACGAGGCTGGGATGGGATGGCGGAAGAAGCGGAAGGTGGTTGACATGACTGCTGCGTGTCTGGTCCTCCAGTCATACTTGGAGAGCAGGAGATCGGGAGGAGACTGAGTCTAATGATGCTCCAGAGATTCATCCCCGATCCTGTGCTGCGCCGGCTGACCGGCATCTTTCCGGCAGCTGAAGCACGGTTGAGAATAGTCAGAACGTTGTGTGTAGCTGTTCTGGTGTCCATCGTCATAGCCGCGGTGGTGTTGTCGCCGCCCGATCTTCTCTCTGACCCGGAGACGGTGGACGTGTATGTGAGCGAGGGCATGTCATCTGCCCAGATCGGGCTTGCGCTGCATGAAGCGGGGCTCATCAGAGACCCCGTGCTTTTTGCGGCAGTCGCCCGTGTCCGAGGGGTGCACAGGACGCTCAAGTCCGGACACTACAGACTGCGGAGCGATCAGACACTGGTTGCTCTGATAGACACCCTCGCCAGGGGAGAGGTCTACCAAGTACGGGTCACGATTCCCGAAGGGTACGGAATTGAGCAAATCGCCAGTCTGCTGGAGAGCAAGGGGCTTGCCGACGCCCAGGCGTTTGTCGACGAGGCGCTGAGCTCGGCAGCCGACTATGCGCATGTGCTTGGTTTCCGCCCCCCAACCTCATCGCTTGAGGGTTATCTCTTTCCCGACACCTACTTCGTTTCGGAAGGACTCCCAGTCAGACGGCTGATCTCCATGATGGTGAACAGGTTCCGTGAGAAGGCGCTTCCTGCACTGTCCGGCCTCATGGCGTCCAAGTTCACCGTTCACGAGCTGGTGACGCTTGCGTCAATCATTGAGCGGGAGGCGGCGCGGGATTCCGAGCGGCCCCTGGTCTCGTCGGTCTTCCACAACCGCCTGGCGTCAGGCATTCCACTTCAGTCTTGTGCGACTGTTCAATATGTGCTCGGAGAACCCGGTCGCACTCTGACCCGTGCGGATCTTGCTGTGGACTCTCCATACAACACCTACCTCTACAGAGGGTTGCCGCCCGGCCCCGTAGCCAACCCGGGCCTGCCTTCCCTTGCTGCCGCGGCAAACCCTGCAGATACCCCTTACATGTTCTTTGTAGCTGACGGGTCAGGCGGTCACGTGTTTTCCGTAGAGTATCCGGAGCACCTGGCTGCTGCAGAAAACCTTAGGCAGCTCAGAGGCGACTAAGGGGCGGCCGTTGTCGTTGCGCGGTAGGCAGCCGTGTCGCAATTCCGAGCCACGACGCGGTCTCCTGCCATGCGGCAGCGCACTGCCGTGCGTCGATTCGCCCTATTGCCGCTGTACGTGCACGCGGGAGCATTTCGACTCATACAATAACCAGTGAGTCTGTCGTCGCTGGGGAGGAGATCGGATGCTGCTTGCAGCGGTGGCTGGGCTGGCCGCACTGGTCCTCAGGGGAGTATCGCTCCTTGTATCGTACATCACTGGGAGTCATGCGTTTCCTAAGCCTCTGACAGAAGATGAAGAGAGGGAGTACCTCAAAAGGAGAGATGAAGGGGATGATGAAGCCAGAAACACCCTGATTGAGCGCAACCTGCGGCTGGTAGCGCACATAGTCAAGAAGTTCGAGAATACCGGAGAGAGCGTAGAGGACCTCATCTCCATAGGGACCATAGGCCTCATCAAAGCCATACGGACCTTCGACATGGATAAGAACACTCGGCTGGCAACTTACGCCGCCCGCTGCATCGAGAACGAGATCCTGATGTATCTCAGGGCGACGAAGCGGATCAAGAGCGAAGCGATGCTGCACGAGCCCATCGGATCGGATCGAGAGGGCAACGAGATCAACCTCATGGACATCCTCGAGGCCAAGGACCAGCTGGTGGCTGAGGCGGTGGAAAGCCGGTTTGAGGAGGAGAAACTGAGGGAGAAACTGAAGTGCCTCACTCCGAGGGAGAGAAAGGTTATTGAGATGCGGTATGGGCTCTCGGACTCAGAATCGCAGACACAGAGAGAGATAGCGAGCGCACTCAAGATCTCGAGGTCATACGTGTCGCGCATAGAGAAACGGGCGATCTCCAAGCTTCTCAGGGCGATGAATGCGGAGGGATACTGGTAGACTGCGCGATGAACGCGGGGGCTGCTGGTAGAACGCGGTGCGAGATCCTGAGGTTGTATGGTATAATTCCGGTACGCCGGGCGATCCAGTCAGCAAATGCTATCGCATGTCCGGAGATGGAGCAGGAGCCGATGCTAGACTTATTGAGGCCGGACCAGTACTTCAGGAGTCTTTACGATGTCGATTTCGATCAACTGGTCGAGATGGGCATTCGAGGCATTATCCTTGATCTGGACAATACGCTGGTCGCCTGGGGGGACGATTCGATCAGCGAGGAGCTAATGTCAAAGGTCGACCACTTGCGGCGGCTCGGCCTCAAGATGTGCATCGTGTCGAACAACCTTGGGGGCAGGGTCGCTGCAATATCAAGAAAGCTCGGCATTCCCGCAGCCTCTGGAGCGCTGAAACCGTTCAGACGTGCGTATGCGAAGGCACTGGAGATACTCGGGACCGAGTCGAGGGAGACGGCGCTGATAGGGGACCAGCTGTTCACCGATATTCTCGGGGGCAATCTCGCAGGTCTCTACACCATTCTTGTGGATCCTATCTCAAGTAGAGAGTTCGCCACGACGAAACTGTTTCGGCTGCTCGAGAGTGTCGCTCGCGTGCGGCTCGGCCTGGCCCGAGAGGGCTGGCGGTCTGTGCCGAGACGTGCGAGCGGACAACCTGGGGTGGTGCCAGAGAACAGACATAAGATGGAATAATCCGCGTTGTATTGGTCATAGTATGGTACATGCCTGGCATGGAAAACTCCAGCCGAACCGCATACTGCCAGACGCAAAGACGGACTTGGGGAGTTGGACATATGGGTATAGGCACTGTCTATGGCCGATCGCCGCGGCACCCGCGCAGCCGCCAGAGCGAGCCGAATCCAGACGCATCGAGCCGAGCCGGGGAGGCCGTCGATCAGCTCGTTTCGTGGCGGCGGTTCTGTGTGGTCCCCCGCTCGAGAGAAGTGCTTCTCGAGGAGATCCGGAGGCTCTACAACGTTCTCAGGTCGGAAGTTGACCTCAGCGGGCTGAGCCTCGCCAAGATCGGCCTGGTCGATCGGAAGGGAATCCTCGAGGTCCGGTTCTATTTCAAACCTACGGCGCCTGCGTCCTAAGCTTCAGTTCAGCCTTCACTGGGAGATCTCTTTCCACGAATTCCCCGGCCATCCGAAGTTGTTGTGCTTCAGCTGTCTCAGCCTCACCTGATATCCCGTCTCATCTGATATAATGATCTCGGGAGAGTGAGCGGAGTGCCGCAATACGCCGAGGTCATAGTCAGTGTGAGTGCGGCCCGAGTGGACAGGCCTTTCCACTACTCGGTCGATGAGCAGTTGAGGAGTCTAGTCCGCATCGGCTCGCGAGTCTTGGTCCCGTTCGGCAGCCGTGAGGTAGAGGGGTACGTCGTAGGCCTGGTAGACGAGACGGATGTTGAGGACGTCAAGCCGATCGTGGACGTAGTGGACGCATCGCCAGTCCTGACAGATGATCAGTTGCAGCTGGCCGAATGGCTTAGCGATAGATATCTGTGCCTCAGGGTGGAGGCACTGCAGTGCGTCTTGCCGGCCGGCACTCGGCATCGCACCGAGCTGAGACTGACTCCCGCAGTTGATCCAACAGCTGGTCTGGGCGAGCATCGCCTCACCGGTGCGGAGCGGCGGCTGCTGAGCGCGCTTCCGCCTGAAGGAGCTCTCGTGTCAGGCCTCAGTTCGCTGGGCAGCCGGGAATGGATACTTCGGCATGCAGCCTCGCTCGAGGCAAAGGGATTGCTGAAGCGGAGTTCGGAGCGCCTCAATCCGACGGTATCCACTGTCACTAAGCAGGTGGTGGAACTCGCGGAGGAGATCTCGCCGGACACGTCTGTCCTAACGGAGAAGCAGCAAGCTGTCTTGGCAGTCTTGAGCCAAAATGTCCAGGGCGATCTGAGCACCAAGGAATTGGCCGATCGGGCCGGTGTTACATCGTCGGTGGTCGACGCACTCGTCAAAAAGGGAGTCCTGCAGAAGAAACGAGTTGAGGTCAGGAGAGATCCTCTTGAGAGCGTCAGACACCTCCAGACTGCGACTTCCGCTGAACCGTTCGAGCTGACAGCGGAGCAGGCGGAAGCAGTGGCAGCCATAACTCGCGAGTTCGAACGCGAGGGCCCGAAGCGCACCATACTTCTCCACGGAGTCACCGGAAGCGGCAAGACAGAGGTGTACATGAGGGCGGTGGCTGCAGCCCTGAGCAGGGGAAAGCAGGCTATTGTCCTCGTGCCTGAGATAGCGCTGACATCACAGATCGTCGAGAGGTTCAACGCCAGGTTCGGCTGCGATATCGCTGTCCTGCACAGCGGGTTGTCTTTGGGTGAGAGGTACGACGAGTGGAATCGAATCCGAGAAGGTCGGGCCTCAATAGTGATCGGGGCCAGATCAGCGGTGTTCGCTCCGTTGCCGCGCTTGGGCGTCATCATAGTCGATGAGGAACACGAGACAGCATACAAACAGGAGGAATCTCCGAGATACCATGCAAGAGAGGTGGCGGAGAAGAGAGCGGAGCTCTCCGATGCCGTTCTGGTACTGGGTTCCGCCACACCAAGCATTGAGACCTACTACAGAGCCAAGCAGGGCCTCATAGACCGGTACGGTCTCCCCACAAGGGTGTGCGGCTTCCAAATGCCGGCCGTCCGCATAGTCGACATGAGACAGGAGGAGCACCAAGACGGCGATCAACCCATATTCAGCGAAGCGCTGAGGGAGGCCATAGCTCTCCATATCGGCAGAGGCGGACAGGTCATTCTGTTCCTGAACCGCCGCGGGCATTCTACGGTTATCCTGTGCAAGGATTGCGGCCATGTGATGCGGTGCCGGCACTGCGATGTCGCCCTGACCTATCACTCTGCACGTCAGGCGCTGAGGTGTCATTACTGTGACTTCAGCGTGCGGCCGCCAGACGTGTGCCCGAAGTGCAAAGGCCGAGTCATCAGGTTTTTGGGTGCCGGCACGGAGAAGGTAGAGCGCCAGCTGGCTCTTGACTTCCCTGGCATTGAAATTGCACGGCTCGATGTGGACACTACCAGGCGGAAGCACTCTCACATGGAGATCCTCGAGCGCTTTCGCTCTGGAGCTGCGAAGGTGCTGGTAGGCACTCAGATGGTGGCGAAGGGGCTCGACTATCCGAATGTGAGTCTCGTTGGAGTGGTGAGCGCAGATACGTCGCTAAACCTGCCAGACTTCCGATCGGCGGAAAGGACGTTCCAACTGATCCTCCAGGTCGCTGGGCGGGCAGGTCGGAGCATGCAGGGCGGCGAAGTGATAGTGCAGACGTACTGCCCAGACCATTACAGCATACTGGCGGCTTCGCAGTGCGACTACGAGGGGTTCTTCGAAAGGGAACTCCAGGCCAGGAAAGAGGCGTGCTATCCGCCGTTCACCAGGATGACTGCGATCCTGCTCCATGGGAAAGACGAGCGAGTAGTGATGCGCTCCGCCGACCGGGTGGCAGCGCTGTTGAGGAACAGACTAACAGATGTAGCGCCCCCAATCGAAGTCCTCGGGCCGTCGCCTGCGGTTTTGGTCAGAGTAAAGGACCAGTACAGGTGGTATGTTTTGCTGAAAGGATCGGATCTGTCTGTCGCCATTCCGCTGCTGCGGAACGTGATTACACACGTCGTCCCGAGGCTGAAGCGGGTGGGCGTCGCAATGAGTATCACCGTAGATCCGATGAATATGATGTGAGCAAGGACGAGGAAGTGATATAGGTGGTGCTGAGAATCCGCACAGAGGGTTCGGAGATACTGAGAAAGAAAGCGCGGCCGATCACAACAGTGAACAGGAGCATCAAGCGGCTCGCTGAGGATATGCTTGAGACCATGTACAAGGCCAGGGGAGCAGGACTGGCTGCGCCGCAGATAGGGCGGGATATTCGGCTAGTAGTGATAGACATCGGAGAAGGCCCGATCATACTCGTCAATCCCAAGGTGACGTCTTCCGCGGGGAGTGTCGTGGATGTCGAGGCCTGCTTGAGCATACCGGGAGTATCGGGCAAGGTGCCTAGAGCGGAGCGGGTATGCGTAGACAGCCTGGACATCGACGGAAAGATGCAGCTGCTCGAGGCTGAAGGGTTTCTGGCAAGGGTGATCCAGCACGAGATCGACCATCTGGATGGAGTGCTCTTCATCGATCGCGCGACGGATATCGTGCGGGACAAGGATGAGTCGGAGCAAAGGTGATAGAGTTGAGAGTAGTCTTTGTCGGAACTCCGGATTTCGCAGACGCATCGCTGAAGGCGCTGCTTGAGAGCAAGCATGAGGTCATGGCTGTAGTCACACAGCCCGACCGGCCGGTCGGCCGCGGGATGCAGGTGTGCTGCGGGCCGGTCAAGCGAACGTCGCAGGAGTGCTGCATCCCGGTCTTGCAGCCTGAGAGAATAGCTGACAAAAAGGTCGTGTCGCAGCTGAGGGAGCTCGCTCCTGACGCGATCGTCGTCGTCGCATACGGACAGAAGATCCCCAGGTCAATCCTTGATATTCCGAAGTATGGCTGCATCAACGTTCATGGCTCGTTGCTTCCCGAGTACAGGGGTGCGGCGCCCATAAACCGCGCCATCATGGACGGACAGGACTACACGGGCGTCACAACGATGTACATGGATGAGGGTTGGGACACCGGAGATATGATCCTCTCCAAGAGAGTGAGAATCGGCAGTGACATGACCGCCGGCGAGCTTCACGATGTCCTTGCACAGGAAGGAGCGCGGTTGCTCGTAGAGACGCTGGATCTCATTGAGGCAGGCACCGCTCCCAGGATCCCGCAGGATCACTCGCAAGCTACATACGCGCCGAAACTCACCAACGAAGACTGCTGTATAGACTGGAGCATGAGCGCGGAAAGCCTGCGCAATCACGTCAGAGGACTGAATCCATATCCGGGCGCAACCACAGTCCTTGGCGATACCAGGCTGAAGGTATGGGAGGTCGCTGAAGAGCCCCTGGCCGGAGACGAAGGTGTGCCGCCGATCTGTGGCCTCGTCTTGGAGCTGCCTCGAACTGAGAGAGATGGCATCAAGGTAAGGTGCGGCAGAGGTCACGTCCGCATAATGCGGCTCCAGCCTGAAAACCGCAGGCCGATGTCAGCCCGCGATTTCACCCTTGGATACAAGATCGCGGTCGGCGACGTGTTCGGCCTTGTGAAGCAGGGTTAAGATATGAGTCATGGCGCACGGCGGCTGGCTGTCGAGATACTCAACGAAGTCGACAAGAAGCGGGCGTACGCAGGCCAGGCACTCGACCGGCACCTGTCCGCGACGGAGCTCGATGCCAGAGAGCGCTCGCTCGTGACCGAGATCGTCTACGGCACCCTGAGAAACAGAGGCTACATAGATTGGGCAATAGACTCTCTCGCCCCCAGAGGTGTGGGGAGCATTGACTACAGAATCCTCAACATCCTCCGCACTGCCATATACCAAGTCCGCTTCCTGACCAAGATTCCAGCATTTGCGGCGGTCAACGAAGCAGTTGACATCAGCAAGAGCGTGGCCGGTCGCAATGCGCCCAAGTTCGTCAATGGCCTTCTCAGAGCATATGTGAGAAGGATGGACGAGCTCGTTCCCCCGTCGCCTGAAGACGATCCCGTCGCCGGTCTGTCGATTGCACACTCGTTTCCCGGGTGGATGATATCGAGGTGGCTCACAGAGTACGGGTTCACTCAGACTGTGAAGCTTTGCGAGTACCTGAATGCGACTCCGCCTTTGACCGTCCGCGTGAACGTGCTGAGGGCGGACGTGGATTGGGTTATGGCTCGACTGACAGCTCGCGGTATTAGTGTCGCCAGAGCGCCTCATACAGATGTGGGCCTGACGCTCAGCGGTGCGTCTGCGGTGTCTGAGATCCCCGAGTTCACAGACGGGCTCCTCACTGTCCAGGACGTAAGCTCGATGCTCGTCGCGCCGGTCGTTGATCCCCAGCCGGGACAGTTCGTGATCGACGCCTGCTCCGCACCAGGAGGCAAGACGACGCATCTGGCTGAGCTGATGCACGATCAAGGCAGGATCCTGTCTCTAGATTTGCACGACCACAGGCTCAGAGACGTGAACGCAGCAGCCGCAAGGCTGGGTTTGTCCTGCGTCGAGACCTTGGTGCATGACGCAACGAAGCCGCTCGACCACCTTCGGAACCAGGCGCACGCAGTGCTCGTCGATGCCCCTTGCTCCGGCCTCGGAGTGCTGAATCGACGGCCGGACGCCAGGTGGCGAAGGATGCCTGCCGATATCGAGCAGCTCGTCGAGTTGCAGAAATCGATCCTGAGCGCGATGGCGCAGTGCGTTCGGCCGGGCGGAATCCTGGTCTACAGCACCTGCACGATTACCCGCGAAGAAAACGACGGCGTTGTCGAGTGGTTTATGGAGCAGCGCCCTGACTTTGTCCCGTCTCCAATCGCCCCATACCTGCCTGAATCATTGGTCAAGCTCGGCGGCACCCGCGGAGAAAAAGACCATTCCGTCCGCATCCTCCCATTCATTCACAACATTGACGGGTTCTACATCGCAAGGCTGACTCGCATCCCGTGATCGTGGCTTCCATCACGCGATCATGGCCCCACTTCGATCAGTTTTTTGGCCGCATAGCTACGTCTCCAAACGGATAACATAGCGTTGCGACGACAGCCACAGTTGCAATGGCAGCCAGAGCTGCAACAGCGGTCGGCGCTACGGCGACCGCTCCTGGTGCCGTGCTTTCATCCGTCCTCTCTCACCGGCCCGTCCCACGACCTCCGCACAGCAAGCGGACGATGAGATCTATTTGACAGCTGAACTATCCACAGGAGTGGTAGTAAGTGAGACGGGTTTGTCTGTATTTCCTGACCTTCGCAGTTTGCATAGCGGCGATCTCGTGCATCTCCCCGGAAGTCCGGGAGTCGCTAGGCTTCCCTGTCTACATGAGTCTCGTGGAAGGTGAAGTGGGCTCGATCGGGCCCAGGATGCCGTTCGATCTCCACATCTCCGCCGATCAGAGCCAGGTCGTTAAGGTGAACGACCATGTGCTCGGAGAGGATATGTGGGTGCAGGCGGGGAGGAAGATCTCGATCGAGCCTCTCAGGGCAGGCATAGTCAACCTCGAGATGAAGCTTTTCGGGCTGATCCCGGTGAGACGGATAGCGGTGAGTGTGTTTCCGAAGGCGAGTGTGGTTGTGGGAGGGCACTCGATAGGAGTGCTCCTCGCATCCCGAGGCGTCATAGTGTCGGATTACACCTCGCTGGTCGACGTGGACGGCCGCCGTGTGAGCCCGGGCAAGGCCGCAGGCATACAGATCGGCGATGTCATAGTCGAGGTGGACGGAGTGCCTGTGGATACGGTCGAGGATGTGGAGCGTGAGCTCAATGCTCCACGCCTGTCGGACGGCCGTGAGAGATCCGTGACGTTGACCGTCATGAGACGAGGGCAGCAACACCTGCTGACGGTCAAACCGGCTCTCTGTGACGTCATCAACGGCGTCTCGGGAGCGAGGACAAGGCGGTACCGCCTGGGCCTGTACGTGAGGGACAGCGCAGCCGGAGTCGGCACCCTGACTTTCTACCGCCCTGAGACGGGCGAATACGGGGCGCTTGGACACTCGATCACTGACATCACAGGAAGGCCCGACACAGACATCGCAGACGGGCAAATCGTCAGGGCATACATCACGGGAGTGTCCTATGGAGCAAGCGGGCGTCCCGGCGAGAAGATGGGGACCTTCGACGGCGTCGTGGACGTCCTAGGCGACATCAGGCGCAACACCGACTGCGGAATCTACGGACTGACCCGAGTTCCGCTGACTAACCCCATCTATTCCGAGCCCATTCCCGTCGCCTCTGTGTCCGAGGTGAGGGAGGGGCCGGCCAAGATGCTGACAGTGGTCAGTGGAGCCACGATTGAGGAGTTTGATATCGTCATTGAGAAGATCCAGCGGCAGTCCAAACCTGATACGAAAGGGCTGGTCATTCGCGTGACCGACCCGCGGCTCATCGCCCGCACAGGAGGGATAGTGCAAGGTATGAGCGGCAGCCCCATAGTGCAAGACGGAAAGCTGGTGGGCGCAGTGACTCATGTCCTTGTTTCCGATCCCACCAGCGGCTATGGAATACTGGCAGAATGGATGCTGCTTCAGACTCAGGGTCCCGCTGCGGAACTCCGGTCACATGCTGACGTGAGCCCGGCCAGGGCGGCATGATTGTGACCGCCCCAAGGCCGAGAACTGCAGTTTCATGCAACAAATTATGCAACAAGAGGATAGAATTGCCCGTGCGTCGAACTATTCCTTCCGGACTGCGGCATGCATGCGGTGACATGCCGGCGGTCTAAGGACACAAGAGCGGCGGAGGGCGTTGCGATGACTGCGAGATCCGTCAGAGTAGGGATCGTTGAGGACAATGCCGAGTCTGCAAAGATGCTCTCTGAGTATGTGGCGTCTCAACCTGGGCTTGAGGTGGCCTGGGTGGCCGCGGATGGCGAAGACGCCCTCGTCAAGCTCAATCAGAGCAATGTCGACCTGGTGGTTCTCGATATCATCATGCCATATCTAGACGGCATTGGAGTGCTCGAGAGCATACGCAACATGAGTTCGAAGCCGAAGATAATAGTGCTGACTGCTCTCGGCAGAGAGGAAACCGCCAGGCAGGCGATAGCCCTCGGAGCGGACTACTACATGGTGAAGCCGTTCGACATGGATGTTCTGGTTCGACGGATACTGCAGCTGACGGGTGAAGGAACTCAAGGTCCTCCGTATCGCGGCATGCAGATACACCATGGGGTTGAGAGCAGAGAGATCGAGGTATGCCGCCTTCTGTCCTGGTTTGGCCTCTCACCTCACGTGAGAGGATATAAGTATCTGGTCGATGCAATCGGCATGGCCATAGACGATCCGGACATTCGGGGACGGGTGACAACGGAGCTCTACCCAGGGGTGGCCCAGAACAACGGGACGTCTCCGCAGCGGGTCGAGAGAGCGATCAGGCATGCTATCAGACTCATCTGGGACAAGGGCGAACGCGATCACATAGAGGAGTTCTTTGGCCGTCCTATCTCAACACGGAAGAAGCCGACCAACTCGGAGTTCATCGCCTGTGTCTCTGAGACGATCAGGCTGGGACAGCTGCGGTGACTGCATCGCCTGAAACGCTGGCCGGTTTGAGTAGGCCGACGAGGTGGTGCACACGATGCAGTTCAAAGGCAAGGTTAGGATCGACAGCCGGACAAAAGAGCTGTGCAAAAGGATAAACGCCATGGAGATCGCCGTCATCGATCATCAAGACATTGATGAGGTGGCGGCGCTTTCATTGGTGCAGCGGAAAGTCAGGGGGGTCATCAACCTCTCTCCGTCCATGACCGGCAGGTACCCGAATCAGGGGCCCAAAGTCCTGCTCTCTGCCGGTGTTCCCGTAGTCGACCTGGTCGAAGGCCAGTTGGCCTCAGAACTGCACGAGGGAGACGAGGTGGCCGTGGTCGACGGCGTAGTGTACAAGCAGGGCAGGGAGATCGGCCGCGGGCGGGAGCTGAGCCTCGAGAGCGTAAAGGAAGTGATGAAACGCACTGAGGACAGCATGTCCGGGGTGCTGAAGCAGTTCGTCGAGAACACGATCGAATGGGTGCGCACAGAGATTGATGCATTGGGACAGGTAGACTTCCCGGAACTCAAGACCAGGCTCGACCAGCGGCACTGCCTGATCGTCGTGAGAGGCGCGAACTACAGAGATGACCTCGAGGCGATAGCTTCGTATATACGCGATGTCAAGCCGGTGCTCATCGGCGTGGACGGGGGCGCCGATGCTCTGGTCGAGTTGGGCTACAGACCCGACATCGTAGTGGGAGACATGGACAGTGTCTCTGACAAGTCCCTCGCCCTTGCGTCAGAGCTTGTAGTGCATGCGTATCCAGACGGACGGGCGCCGGGAATGGAGCGAGTCCGGAAGCTTGGTCTCGAGGCCCACGCAGTCTCGTCGCCAGGCACCAGCGAGGACGTGGCCATGCTCATGGCTTACGAAAAGGGAGCCGAACTCATAGTGGCAGTCGGCACCCACTCGAACGTTGTGGATTTCCTCGAGAAGGGCCGCAAAGGTATGTCAAGCACGTTTCTGGTGAGGCTAAGAGTGGGAACCCGGCTGGTGGACGCGCGAGGGGTGAGCAAGCTGTACAGGACGAGTGTGACGCCCATACGGCTGCTATCTCTGGTGGCTGCGGCACTCCTTCCAATGGCTCTTGTCTTTCGCCTGTCGACATGGCTGGGTCAACTCGTGGAGCTTCTGATCATCCGGATTCGGGTGCTCTGGCGGATGCTCTAGAATTGGTGCGAGGAACTCGACGTGCTTGACATAAGGTACCATACAGTCAGCCTTGTGGCGGTCTTTCTGGCTCTGGGTCTCGGGATACTCATAGGAACGATAGTGGTTCAGGATCCTGATCTCCTGCGTGCCCAGGATGCGCTGATTCAGAAGCTGTCGAGCGACCTTGAGGCCCTAGACGCTCAGAACGAACAAAGCCGCGCTCAGATGGCCAAACTCGAGCAGAGCAAGCGCGAGCTCGAAGCGTTCGCTGAGGAAGTGCTGCCTCTGCTCGTCGCCAACAGGCTGTTCGGAAGGCATATCGCAGTTGTTGGCACCCAAGATCCGGCTTTGCAAGGAGTGATCGAAAGAGTCAAAGGAGTCCTCGCCGGCTCCGGAGCTTCTGTCAGGATTGTTCTGTTGAAACGGCCCATATCTGAAATGCGATCGGTGTTCGAGAATGCGGGTCCTGCATCGGGCGACGGCACTCCGCTCGTCGATGGCACCGCTCTAGGTCTGACTGCACGCGCTCTGGTTGACTCGGCCATCATCGGATACGATGCATTGGTGACGCCAGCGTTGCTCGAGGCGCAATGCCTCTCGATTGACGACCCTCTCAAGGCCGCGGCAGATTCCGTCGTGGTCGTCTCTGATTCGGTCGATTCCGCCTCACCACACATGCAAGCATTTCGGCCTCTGTTCGACGACTTCGCGATGCGCGGCATTCTCTTTGTCATTGCGACCGCATCGGGCGAACCTTGGAGGCTGTCTGAGGAGGCCGGCGGTGCCGGGGCGGTCTCGGGCCTGGACACCGCTCCGGGCAGGTACAGCCTGGTCATGGCACTTGCCGGGGAGAAGAGGAGGGCCGCATCGGATTGAGACCCAGGGTGCCGGGAGGTGTAGGCGTAGTGATGCCTGCCCATAACGAAGGCGACAAAATCGCACTGACTCTGAGAGCCGTGATGAGTCTGCCCGGCTTGCGCAGAGTTGTCGTGATCGACGATGGTTCGACAGACGACACTCCGTGCAGAGCTCGCAGAATGGGAGCCCTGGTCGTCAGAATGCCCCATCGACAGGGGAAGGGCGCAGCTGTGCGCCGCGGCCTTAGGTTCGTTGGTGACTGCCCATACGTCCTACTGATAGACGCCGACCTCGGTGACTCAGCGGCTGAGGCTGCGCGGCTGCTGTTGCCGGTCGTTGCGAGAGCGGCAGATGTCACAGTGGCGCGCTTCCGCCGACAGGCTTCAGGATCCGGGTTCGGGATAGTCAACGCCATAGCCAGAACCGCAGTCCGGTTCATGACCGGCATCGACATGTCGAGCGTCCTGTCCGGCCAGCGTGCCCTGTCGAGGCGATCAATCAAAGCGCTGGACAGGCTGGACGGCGGGTACGGGTTGGAGACTGGTATGACGCTCGACCTCCTGCGGCACGGATTGAGGATCTCCGAGGTGGATGCCGCAATGGTAAACAGAGATCAGGGCAGGAGCCTGCACGGCTTCTACCATAGAGGGCGGCAACTGGTTCACATCGCTTTTGCGATCGGCAGGAGACTATGCTTTCAATAGCGCTCACTCTCGCCACAGCCGCCGCTACTGCACTGCTGCTGCGGCGCCCGGTTTCTGCGATGCTGCACCGATCAGGACTCGCGCGGCCGAACTGGAAGGGCGTTGCAGTCGCGCCGTCCGGTGGCATAGTCATCGCCCTCGCCTCGATCGCCGGACACAGCGTCGCTGCAGTCGTGCGGAGTCAAGGCGCGCCGGACCATCTACTGGCGCTCGGAATGATCATTGCAGCATATGTCGGGCTATTCGACGACATCGCGGGCAGAGACTCGGGCAAGGGCTTTGCGGGGCACGTCAGTCAATCGCTTCGAGTGATGACCGTCAGCACAGGACTTCTGAAGGCGGTATTCGTCTCTTTGGCTGCGCTCATGGTCGCACGCACAGTCTCAGGATCACTGTGGGAGACACTACTCAGAGCTGGCGCGATCGCCCTTACTGCGAATCTCTTCAACCTCTTGGACCTGCGCCCCGGGAGGTGCATCAAGGCGTACCTCGCTGTATCGGCACTCGGGGCAGTCTTGGGCGGTCTAGATGTGCATAGGTTCGGTCCAACGTCCTTGGCAGCCGTGGTCTTCTTGAGCGACGACCTTCGAGGGCGGGCGATGCTCGGTGACGGTGGGTCGAACTTGCTCGGATTTGCCTTGGGTGCGCAGATAGCGTACTCTGCGCCGATGTGGCTCGTTCCAGTCTGGGCAGCGGCAGCCCTGACTCTCAACGCGGCCTCCGAGAAGTACTCTTTCACCTCTGTGATTGAGTCGAACAGGCTCCTGCGATGGCTGGACATGCTCGGGCGCCCTCAGGACTAGGCTGCCCATGGCCACTCGCTTTACGGATCTGTAGCACCTAGCAGGACTTGGCGGCCGGCAAGAGGAATGTAGTGCGCGTCCGTTTTTTCACCTCGGAGGGTTGAAGTTGTCGAAATTGCCGCAGAAGATAAGAAACTACTTCACAGAAGGTGCAATCTCGGCGCTCAGGACTGCGATCCGCGACGCCAACGGCAACGAGTTGTTCGCGGTCGGGCGGCTTGACAGCAGCGACCTAGTCGAATCGATTGCCGTGGTCGCCAGAGGGTCCCGATCGGCCGTCCCTGCTCTCGACAAGGTGGTTGCTCCCGGAGAGGTTGTGATCCACAACCACCCGTCCGGGAACCTGACCCCCTCCGAAGCCGATCTGCGGGTGGCCTTTCGGGTCGGCAGCCAGGGCGCGGGGTTCTTGATTGTGAGCAATGACGTGGATGACGTCTATGCCGTCGTCGAAGTCATCCAGGTGCGAGCTCAGAGACTCGAGGAGCACAAGAACACAGTCAGGCGTCTGCTCGGTCCGACAGGTCCCATCGCGTCGAGTCTGCCTTCGTACGAGTATAGACCCGAGCAGATCCAGATGGCCGACGACGTCGTCGATGCGATTTCGCTTGGCAAGCATGCGCTGCTTGAGGCGGGGACAGGCACAGGCAAGTCCATGGCGTACCTGGTGCCGTGCGTGATCTCCGCCAAGCGGCTGGAGCGCAGGATCGTCGTGTCCACCAACACGATCAACCTCCAGGAACAGCTGGTGTACAAGGATATCCCCTTCCTCCGGGACCACTTGGGCGTCGAGTTCAACGCCGCCTTGATGAAGGGGCGCAATAACTACATCTGCCTGCGCAAAGTGCAGAATCTGTGCAACGAGCCGGATTCGCTTTTCGAAGGAGAGGAGGGATTCGAACGCAGCGAGCTCCAGGCGCTGGCCGAGATGATCAAGGAACAAGGCACGGGCTCGCGTTCTGAACTCCCGATTCCTGTGACTGCAGAGGTCTGGGAGAGCATCTGCTCCGAACCGGACACCTGCATGAGAGCCAAATGTCCGTACCGGGAGTCGTGCCACTATCTCGCGGCCCGGCGTGCGGCGCAGGACGCCGACATCCTGGTCGTCAACCACCACTTGCTGCTCGCTGACTTGAGTGTGCGGGAGGCGATGGAGACCGATCCGGAGGTCGCTGTCTTGCCGAGATACGACTATGCTGTGTTCGATGAAGCGCACCATCTTCCGGAGATCGTCCATGAGTACCTCGGCGATTCGGTGACCACCACTCAGATAGAGCGCACCATGCGGAGGCTGTGGCGCCGCGCGCCGGGCAGATCTCGCGGCAAAGAGCGCGGGAGCGAAGCCGGCGCCCTGGTGAGACTGAGAGCTGCGCTGTCGAGCGTCGGGCAAGTGTCGCCGCTGGCTCGGTCTCGAGCGCTGAACCTGATCGACACCTCTCTCGTCAGCAGCGTCGAGAGAGTCCTGAACCTGGTGAGCGACCTCAAAGCCCATCTGGTCAAGCTAGTCGCCGAGGCGGCGGAGGAGGATCAGTCCAGCGCAGTGAGGCTGACCGAGGAATCAGTCGAAAGCCCTGCCTTTCAAGAAGTGCTCGCAGACTCGGAGAAGGTCAGCTTCGTGCTGGAAGAAGTCGCTGCGCAGCTGAAGGAGATCGATGCGCACATTTCGCCGTATGAGGACGATCTCGACGCAGTGGAGTTGGGACTGTGCACGGAGATCAAGGCGTTGTCGGATAGAACTGCCGGCTTTGCTTCGGTGGTAAAGGCCGTAATGCGGGCTCCTGAGAGATCGTTCGTGCACTGGGTCGAGCGAACAGGAACGGCAGCCAGAATCAGTTTCTCTCTCAAGAGCGCACCCGTTGAAATCGGCACCAGGTTCGTCGACTCAGTGCTTTCGCGCATGAGCGGGACTGTGTTCACTTCTGCGACGCTTACAGTGCAGGGGTCGTTTGACTACTTCAAACGCAGTCTCGGCCTGACCAATTTGACCGAGGAAGTGCTGATCCATAGGACGATCCCGTCTCCGTTCGACTTCAGACGGCAAGTCTTGCTGTGCGTGGCGTCAAGCCTTCCGCCTCCCGATGCGGCGGAGTTCCACGTTCAGTTGCCCGGAGCACTCCGCAGGCTTCTCTTGGCGTCTGCAGGCAGGGCGTTCGTGCTCTTCACCTCGTATTCGTCTATGAGGAGCGCCGCAGCCGAGTGCCGACCGTTCCTCGAGGAACACGGCCTCCGCCTGCTCGTCCAGGGAGAGGCAGGACGGCATCAGCTCATTTCAGCGTTCCGCGACGACACTTCGTCGATCCTCTTTGGCACCGACAGCTTCTGGGAGGGCGTCGATGTAAAGGGACCGTCACTGTCGCATGTCGTGATCGTCAGGCTTCCGTTCAGGGTTCCTACTGAGCCATTGGTTCAGGCGAAGATAGAGGCGCTTGCTTCGGAGGGGAAGGATCCGTTCCTGCAGCTTTCGCTGCCGGAGGCTGTGATCAAGTTCAGGCAGGGATTCGGCAGGCTCATCCGCTCGAAGGACGACACCGGCGCGGTCACGGTCCTTGACAGCCGCCTGGTGCAGCGAGGGTACGGAAGAGCCTTCATGGAATCTATACCCGAGTGCTCGACAGTATTGGGCACGATCGATGAAATCGAGGACGCAGTCAGAAGATGGCTGTCGCGTGAGAACACATAACCGTGCTTTTCGCAGAATATCATGCAGTGTGTCATTCTGTGTGTCAGTGCACTGAGAGTGCAATTGCCGGGCGTTCAGGAAGGTGTTTGCAGTGGTGATTCGAATCCGGCGGCCCATATTGGCAGTGTTCTTGGCGTTCGTAGTGATCACTCTGGTGAACGCCGTTCAGTTCAGCCTATACCCGACGATCGCTTCAGTCGTATCGTCGAAGCTGGGGAGAAGGATCCCCGTGTACAGCGTCGATGTCCAAGATGACAGAGTCTCCGTATCTCTCGACGCGACATGGGGAGCGAGCAGGACTCAGGATATCCTGGACGTGCTCGACAAGCACGGAGTCAAGGCGACCTTCTTCCTGGCTGGGTATTGGGTGAACGAGTACCCCGACCACGTTCGCATGATCGCAGCGAGGGGACACGAGATAGGGAATCACTCGTATTCACATCCTCACCTGAACTCGCTGACCGCAGAATCCATTGCTGCAGAGCTCAACCGATGCAGCGACATGATCGAAAGCCTGACAGGAAAGCGGCCGAAGGTGTTCCGCGCTCCGTTTGGCGAGTACAACAACAGGGTGATCGAAACGGCGGAGGCTTGCGGGCTCACGACGATTCAGTGGGACGTGGACTCGCTGGACTGGATGAACCTAAGCAAGTCGGAAATCGTGAATCGAGTGATGTCCCGGGTGAAGAGAGGGTCGATCATCCTCTTCCACAACAACGGCGAGCACACGGTAGAAGCTCTGGACACTGTGCTCGGTGAACTGAAGAGCAAGGGTTTCACGATTGTTCCTGTATCGGCGCTTCTCTTGACCGGCGAGACATATGTTGACCATACCGGAAGACAAATGGCGAGATCAGGCAGCCCGAAGACGAGTACAGCCGAGTCTGGATTGGAGGTGTAGGCATTGAGGGTTCTGCCTCGGTTTGGCACTCGGTTCGTAGTAGTGAGATTGGAACTCCTTCTCATATACTCCGTGCTGGCTGTAATGCTGGTCTTGCAGCTGGGGCTGGGCCTCACGTACGACCGGATTCTCAGGGCGTACAATGGAGTGGCTCGCGGAGTGGCATTTGAGGGCACAGACGTGTCGAGGCTGTACAGGGATGAGCTGTACGATATAGTAGAGCGCTACGCAGCTGACTCCGGACTTCAGGTGGTTCCGGCTATGGCAGGAGGGGTTTCTGCCAAGATCGGCGTCGGTCAGCCGGCTGTCCTGGTCGACGTGGAAGCGACCGTACAGCGAATCCTGAAGGCCGGGCCTGGGCCAATGTGGACGCTGTCACCGTCATGAGGTCGCTCGTGCCGGATCCGGCCACGGCCAAGGAGATCAGGCACGTAGACACGCAACAAAGGGCAGTGTCCTTTGCCGTGAATGTCGCCTGGGGCGACGAGTTCATCGAACCAATGCTCGAGCTGTTCAGGGACTCGGGCGCTCGAGTGAGCTTCTTCATAGTGGGAACATGGGCGAAGCAGCGGCCCGATCTCGTTCGACAGATGGCTGAAGGCGGCCATGAGATCGCGAACCACGGGTTCGAACACGTTCATGTCGAAAACGCACGGCCTGACACCATCAAGAAATTGATAGAGGACAACCGTCAGCTCCTCTACTCGATCACCGGCCGAGAGACACGGGTCTTCTCTCCGCCGTACGGAGAGGTGAACTCGACAATCGTCAAGGCAGCCGCAGAAGTGGGGCACTTCACCTCGATGTGGGATATAGACACGATAGACTGGCAGAGGCCCTCTCCACAGGTCATCGTGTCAAGGATCTTCAACAAGGTTCGGCCGGGATCTATCATCCTGATCCATCCTACAGAACCGACTGTCCAGGCACTGAAGGAAATCCTGGCCCGCCTGACGTCAGACGGATACAGAGTAGTCACCGTTTCTGAACTGATAGAGGCAGGCCGGTGAGCATCGGACGCCGGGAAGGAAAACTCCCCAAAACCAGCGAAGTATTGTTAGCTTGCCGGTTCCAGCCGAACCGAAGCATGCAACAGGAGATCTCGGTGAAGGGGAGATACGGTATTGTACGACGTCTCAGTTCTCCGCAACGGCATCAGAGTAGTCACTGAGACGGTTCCGCACGTTCGATCAGTGTCTGTCGGCTATTGGATAAAGGCAGGCAGCAGGTCGGAGTCGCCTGACAAGCGAGGGGTCTCGCATCTCATAGAACACATGCTGTTCAAGGGCACTGAGAGCAGGACTGCCAAGCAGATCGCAGAAGAAGTGGACGGAATAGGGGCTCAACTCAACGCATACACCTCCAAGGAATACACCTGCTACTACACGAAGTGCCTCGATCAACATCTTTCGCCCGCCATCGACATCATGTCAGACATCTACTGCAGGTCATTGATACTAGAGACAGAGCTGAACAAAGAGAAGAGCGTGGTCCTGGAAGAGATCAGCATGTACGAGGACAACCCTGACGAGCTTTCGCACGACCTGATCTTCAAGGCGCTTTGGGGCGATCATCCCCTCGGAACGAACACAATTGGAGAGCGCGACACGATCAAGGCTCTGAGCAGGGGCGACTTGACTTCCTATATGGACCAGTGGTATCGCCCGTCGAATCTGATCGTAGCCGCAGTGGGCAACATGTTTCATGCAGAACTTGTGCAGCTGATCGACAGGCATCTCGGCGGCCTCTCGGGCGAACTGGTTCAGCCGCAGTTCACGCTTCCCGTATCCAGAGGCGACGTTCTGACCATCGAAAAAGATACTGAGCAGGTTCATTTGTGCATCGCTGTCCCCGGAGCTTCGAGAGTCGACCCGCTGAGGTATTCTGTCTCTGTCCTGGACATGCTCCTGGGCGGCAGCATGAGTTCGAGGCTGTTCCAGGAGTTGCGCGAAGAGCGCGGCCTGGTCTATTCTACCTACAGCTACAACACTTGTTACTCAGACGCGGGCCTCTTCGGGATATATGCAGGCGTGTCAAGGGAGAATCTGGAGCAGGTGATACATCTGATTCTCGAGCAAATACGCCAGGTGCGCGAGGGCAACGTGTCGGAATCCGAGATCGCGCGGGCAAAGGAGCAGCTGAAGGCCAATCTGGTTATAAACCTGGAGAGCATGGGAAACCGGATGAGCCGGCTGGCGAAGCTTGCGCTGTTCCACGAGCGGCTGGTGGTTCCCGACGAGGTCATGAGGCAGATAGACTCGGTCACCCTCAGCAATGTGGTCGAGACTGCACAGCTCGTCCTCGATCCGTCGAGGCTGGCAGTGTCGGCTGTAGGCCCTGTCGACGACTCGCTGAGCGACTACTTCAACCAGCAGCGTGACAGGGTGTTGAGTGGCTGTTGACAAGAGTGGGGATTTGTTGGAGAATGTGCACTAAGACCGCTGACTCCGGACTGAGAAGGCAGGTGGCCGCGTTGGTCAGACACAGGGTAGTCGTGATTGGAGCCTGTGGCAGAATGGGGCTGGAGGTCGTTCGGGCGGTCAGCTCACAGGAAGACATGACGGTTGTCGGCGCTGTCGATCTAGCTCACACCTCAGAGGATATCGGCGTCCTCGCCGGTGTCGGCGAGCTCGGGGTAGCAGTAGTCTCAGATCTCAGGGAATGCCTTGCGGCTTCTGCAGCAACCCACGCTGTCGACTTCACTCATCCTGGTGCAGTGTACAAGAACGTAACAGAGACTCTGAACTCAGGCGTGCGGCCGGTCGTGGGCACATCCGGACTCCGCATGACCGAAGTCGAGGCGTTGCGGGAGCAGGCTCGCAGATCTCGGCTGGGCGGCGTGATCGCCCCGAACTTCGCGATCGGAGCTGTGCTCATGATGAAATTCGCAGTCGAAGCGAGCAAGTACTTCCCGAGCGTCGAGATAGTCGAGCTTCATCACGACCGGAAGGCGGACGCCCCGTCAGGCACAGCTATTAAGACCGCAGAGATGATCGTCGCGTCAGGAAGCAAACCTGCTGAGAGACAGGTCAAGGAGATAGAGTCGCTGGCGGGCGCGAGGGGCGGAGTGATCGAGGGAATACGGATCCACAGCGTGCGGCTTCCCGGCTTGATTGCTCACCAAGAGGTCTTGATGGGAGCCGAAGGCCAGACTCTCACCATTCGCCACGACTCGATGAGCAGGACTTCATTCATGCCAGGCGTTCTGATGGCTATCCGCAAGGTCGCTGGACTCGATCACCTCGTCTACGGCCTGGAGAACCTGCTCGACCTCTGATGGGCTCTGGGCACCTCATCCAGAAGACTCACATATGATCTATTGGGAATCCGGCTGAAGGCCTCGCTTTCTGCGAGCTGCCCAGCACGGTTCTCACGAGACGGCATATGTGACGTGCAGCTCGTTCTGGGGGGTGCACAGAATGCGCTTCAAAGGCAAGAGGATCGGATTTGCGCTCACAGGTTCGCACTGCACCATTCCTCAAGTGATACCCGTCATATCTGAGCTGGTCAACAGCGGTGCAGAAGTGCTTGCCATAGTCTCTGAGTCGGTCCGCGATACCGATACCCGGTTCGGTGAAGCCAAGGAACTGAGAAAGAAGCTGGTTGAGCTCACCGGCAAGGAACCCATATCGTCGATAGTCGAGGCCGAGCCGATCGGGCCTCGGAAGATGCTCGACTGTCTGGTGATTGCTCCATGCACCGGCAACACTGCTGCCAAGCTGGCCCACGGCATCATCGACGGGACGGTGACAATGGCTGCAAAGGCCCAGCTCAGAAACGGCAGACCGGTGGTGATTGCGATCTCCACCAACGACGCACTGGGGCTCAATGCGAAGAGCATCGCCATACTGTCGAGCACGCCGTGTGTCTATCTGGTTCCGTATCGCCAGGATAGTCCAGTCGACAAAGCGAACTCAGTCGTAGCGCTGATGGACCTGATTCCTGATACTGTCGAAATGGCGATGCAGAGGCAGCAGATACAGCCAGTTCTTCGGGGCGGCGAATGATTGAGCCTGTCGGTCAGAGCCGGACCTGCTGTGATGGACCTAGCCTTGTTGAGATACCATTTGTGAAGGGTGGACAGAAGGTATGCGGGATCTCAATGTTGCAATCGTGGGAGCTACCGGTGCAGTGGGCACCGAACTGATTTCACTGCTCAAAGAGCGCAGTTTTCCTGTCAAGTCACTGAAACTCCTGGCCAGCAGCAGGTCTGCCGGAAAGCAGATGGACACTCCGATGGGCACTCTCACCGTCGAAGAGGCGACTCCGGACTCCTTCAAGGACGTGGACATCGCTTTCTTCAGTGCGGGCGGATCTGTGTCAAAGGAACTCGCGCCGTCGGCCGTAAAGAGCGGGGCTCTTGTCATAGACAACACTAGTGCATTCCGCCTCGATCCCGATGTGCCTTTGGTCGTGCCCGAAGCCAACGCAGAAGCGGCCAGGAATCATCGCGGATTGATCGCCAATCCCAATTGCTCTACCATCGTGATGGTCGTCGCGATCAAGCCCATATACGACAGGGCCGGGATCAGGAGGATCGTCGTATCAACCTATCAGGCAGTGTCGGGGATCGGCACGAAGGGACTCATCGCTCTGGAGGAAGAGAGCAGGAGATATCTCTCGGGCCAGCAGGTCGAGCCGGCGGTCTTCCCATATACCTCGGCTGCCGTCCATCATCAAATCGCGTTCAACCTGGTGCCGCACATAGACGTGTTCGACGAAATGGGCTACACCAAAGAAGAGTGGAAGATGGTCAAGGAGACCAAGAAGATACTGGGCGATCCCGATATAGCGGTCACAGCGACCACTGTGCGTGTGCCAGTATTCAGATGCCACTCGGAGTCCATCAACATAGAGACGAGGACCAAGCTGACAGCTTCAGAGGCGCGAGAGATCCTCAGCAGGGCAAAGGGTGTAACAGTCATTGACGATCCGTCGGCAGGCGCCTACCCAATGCCGACGCTCGGGACCGGCAAAGATGACGTCTTGGTCGGCCGCATCAGAGAGGACAACTCCATCGAGAAAGGGCTGAACCTCTGGGTGGTCGGTGACCAGATACGGAAAGGAGCCGCCCTCAACGCCATTCAGATAGCAGAGTACGTGGTTGCGGAGGATTTGCTGTAGCCCGTGGCACGGAGTTGAGGAGAGGTGCGGGCCGGATCGCGCCAAACATCCTGGCGACGAACATCTTGGAGGTGGTCGCAGTGGGCCTGATAGTCCAGAAGTTCGGTGGATCATCCCTGGCGGACCCGGAGGACCGGGAACGAGTGATACAGAGAATCTGCAGCACCAGGGCACAAGGACATGACGTGGTAGTCGTCGTTTCCGCCATTGGACGCTATCCGCAGGCGTACTCAACGGACGGGCTTTTGCAGTTGATAGCCGACTGCACACAGGAGCAGGATCCCAGAGAGTGCGATCTCCTGATGTCGTGCGGTGAGATAATATCTGCAGTGGTAATCGCTCACTTGTTGCGCCGCGAAGGGTGCAGCGCGGTGGCGCTTACTGGAGCGCAAGCCGGTATCATAACCACGCCGGATCACCGCGATGCGCACATCATCCGGGTTGAGGCGGATAGAATACGAACTCACCTGGGCCGAGGGGAGACTGTGGTCGTCGCGGGGTTCCAGGGAGTTACTGAAACCGGGGAGATCACAACGCTCGGGCGCGGCGGAAGCGATACCACGGCTGCGGCTCTGGGGTGCGCGCTGTCGGCCGATCGAGTTGAGATCTATACTGATGTTGACGGGATAATGACTGCTGATCCACGGATCGTGCCGACCGCCTCAACTGTTCGGTGCCTGAGCTACAGAGACGTATGCGAAATGGCGCAGATGGGCGCAAAGGTGATTCACCCGCGAGCAGTGGAAATCGCGATGGAGGGAAGGGTGCCCATCCACATCCGAAACACATTCACCGATGAGGAAGGCACACTGGTAGGGACGGTTTCAGGTCCGGACGGCGCAGTCGAGATCCGCGCAGACAGACTGGTGACGAGCATCGCGCATATCCCCGGTCTGGCACAGGTTCGCGTTGAGATGAACTGCGGCACGAAACAGTGCCCGTCGGCGAGAGATGTCTTTCGCAGTCTCGCAGACTCATGCGTCAGCATTGACCTCATAAATCTGTCGCCCGGCCAGGCCTTGTTCACCATCAAGGAATCCGATGGTGCAACTGCATCAAGGGTCCTGAACAGCCTAGGGGCGAGCTTCACGATTGAGAAAGGGTTTGCCAAGGTTTCTGCAGTCGGGGCCGGGATGAGGGGCGTCCCTGGCGTCATGGCAACCATAGTAGAAGCGCTGAGCGACGCGGGCGTACGCATCTACCAGACTGCCGACTCTCACCAGAGCATATCGTGCCTTGTCCGCGTGGAGGACATGGAGGTTGCGGCCAAGGCGCTTCACGACAGATTCGGTTTGGCCAGATAAAACCGGGGAGGGAATGAACAATGGCTGTCTTCGGAACACTTCTGGTTGCCATGGTCACTCCGTTCAACAAGGACATGAGTCTTGACATCGCCGGTGCGAGGGAGCTGGCACGGCATCTGGTCGACAACGGCTGTGACGGGCTGGTGCTGGCGGGTTCTACCGGAGAGTCTCCGACTTTGACTTCAGCTGAGAAGATCTCTCTCTTTGAGGCCGTCGTAGAGGAGGTTGGTGGGAAAGCTGCAGTCATAGCAGGCACGGGAGGATACAGCACGGCTCAGAGCATCGAGTTGACTCGCGACGCCGAGAGGGTCGGGGTTGACGGCATAATGCTGGTGACCCCGTACTACAACAAGCCTCCTCAGAGGGCTCTGGTAGAGCACTTCTCTGCAATCGCTGCAGCGACCGCGCTTCCGGTCATTCTGTACAACATCCCGTCTCGGTCCGCGCGCAACATCGAACCGGACACCGTCGCTGCCCTGAGCCGCGTCAAGAACATAGTGGCCATAAAGGAAGCAAGTGGAGACATGGTTCAGGTGTCGCGGATTCGGGCCTTGGCTGCCTCCGATTTTGCCATATACAGCGGCAACGACACGGACACCTTGCCGATACTCTCGATCGGCGGGATCGGCGTGATAAGCGTAGCCGGGCACCTGATTCCGGGCATGATCAAGGACATGATAGAGGCCTACAAGTCAGGCCACAACACGAGAGCGAAAGATCTGCACATCAGGATGATGCCGTTGTTCGACGCGCTGTTCGCGGACACGAATCCCATACCGGTGAAATACGCGGTGAGCTTGATGGGGCTTCCTGCAGGTCCGCTTCGTCTGCCGCTCGTGCAGGTCCAGGATGAGACCGCCCGCAGAGTCAGAGAGGCTATGAGCGGTTTGGGCCTCATCTAGAGCTTCGTGCGGAGCACGGCGGGGACGTCTGAGACGCAAGCCGTTGTCGCCTTGAGAAGGGTCTCTCGGTAAGGTATAATATCATCCGGGAGTGCTAGTGAGGCTAGTCACACCTTCGAGAAGATGCCGATGCAGTGAAGCATAGCAGCCGGCTATTCCGAAGGCGTTTTTTTGCTGTTGCGTTGCAGCGGTCTTTTTGCAGTTGTCAGCTATAGAGTAGCGAGTCTTAGGCAGGTGATCCTGAGGAAAATGACTTCTGTCGCAAGAGAGAAGGTAGCGGTGATCCCTCTCGGCGGTATCGGCGAGATAGGGAAGAACATGTTCGTGATCAAGTACCGCAAAGACATGATCGTCATCGACTGCGGGCTGATGTTCCCTGAGGAAGAGATGCTCGGAGTCGATTTTGTCATTCCGGACATTTCGTATCTCAAGGAGCACGCTGATGAGATCCGGGGCATCTTCATAACCCATGGTCACGAGGATCACATCGGCGCACTTCCTTATGTCCTGAAGGAGCTTCCGGTGCCGGTGTACGGTCCGCGGCTCGCGCTTGCGCTGGTGGAAGAGAAGCTCAAAGAGAGGAATCAGCGCTTTCCGATAGAGCCGGTCTGCGTCAGCGCAGGGCAGAAGATAACCACGGGTCCATTCGAAATCGAGTTCATCCGAGTCAACCACAGTATCTCAGACGTCTTGGCCATGGCGGTGACGACTCCGGCAGGAGTGATCATTCACACGGCCGACTTCAAGTTCGACCAAACCCCCATTGACGGCGACGTAACTGACTACAGGAAGTTCGCAGAGTACGGAACCAAAGGCGTGCTCGTGCTTCTGTCGGACAGCACCAATGCTGAGAGACCGGGGTACACCCTGTCTGAACGCCAGGTGGGAGAGGCGTTCGATGAGGCGTTCAGGACGGCACCGGGCAGAATCGTTGTCGCGACATTCGCCTCCAACACCCATCGCATTCAACAAGTCATCGATGCAGCCTGTCACCATGGGAGAAAGGTCTGTCTGCTGGGCAGGAGCATGATCAATGTCGTCAGGATAGCTTGTGAGCTGGGCTATCTGTCGATCCCCGGCGGGATTCTCGTATCTGAGGACGAGATGCAGAAGATCCCGGACGACAGAATGGTGCTGCTGTCAACTGGCAGTCAGGGAGAGCCAATGGCCGCTCTCTCGAGGATGGCAATGGCCTCTCACAGGTCGGTTGCGATCAAGCGGGGAGACACAGTCATAGTCTCGGCATCAACTGTCCCGGGAAATGAGAAGCTGGTCGCAGCTAACATCAACAGGCTGTTCAAGCTCGGTGCAGAGGTCATATACGAAGCCTTCTCAGGAGTCCATGTCTCCGGGCACGGAAGTCAGGAGGAGCTGAAGCTCATGATCAACCTGACGCGGCCCCGGTACTTCATACCGATACACGGAGAGTACAGACACCTTGTGAAGCACGCCCGGCTCGCTCAGGAGGTCGGCATCCCCGAGGACAGGATCTTCATCCCTGAGATCGGCTCTATCCTCGAGTTCGACTCCCAGTCAGGGGCTTTGGCAGGACAGGTTCCGGGCGGATCGGTGCTTGTCGACGGGCTGGGCGTGGGCGATGTCGGCAATGTCGTGCTAAGAGACAGACGCCAGCTCTCGCAAGACGGCATAGTGGTTGTCATTGTTGCAATCGACAAGGCGACCGGATCCGTTCTCGGAGCTCCAGAGGTCATTACCCGAGGCTTTGTATACGTTCGCGAGTCAGAGGAGTTCATCGAAGCGACCAAGCAGCATGTCAGCAAATCGCTCGCGGAGTGTTGCGGTGGCTCGACCGTATCGGACTGGCAGGCGACGAAAGCTGCAGTCAGAGACTCGCTGGCTTCGTACTTCTACGAAAAGACTCAGCGCCAGCCGATGATTCTGCCGGTGATCGTCGAGATCTAGGGCTTGGCGCTCGCAGGCGCATGGAGGGATTGACGTGACCAACTTCGACGCGATCTTGCTCGGCCTGGTGCAAGGACTGACCGAGTTCCTGCCTGTGAGCAGCTCAGGGCATCTAGTGATCATCGGCAGCCTGTTGAACGTTGATGCGGCCGGGATCATCTTTGAGGTCATGGTGCACGTGGGCACTGCTCTCGCGGTGTGCGTATTCCTGCGCCGCGAGATAGCGCAGGTCTTTGCGGGACTGATCAGACTAATCAGAGCGGCTGGCAGCCGCTCGAGCCTGGCCAGGGTGATCAGGTCAGACGAAGGCGCGAGACTCGGGGCTCTGGTTGCGGTCGGGTCTATTCCGACTGCACTGATGGGCCTGTGCCTGAGCGAGGTGGCGGACAGGTTGTTCGAGAGTGTCCTGCCCGCAGGGTTGGGGCTGATAGTCACAGGCCTGGTGCTCCGCGTCGCGCAGCGTCATGACAAGGGCGACAAGGGCGTTCTTGACGTCAGCTGGCTGGACGCGGTGACAGTGGGCGTGGCTCAGGGTTTGGCGATCGCACCCGGCGTGTCGAGGTCCGGGGCCACGGTAGCCTGCTCGCTGATGAGGGGGATGTCGCGGCCAGTCGCAGCCCGGCTGTCGTTTCTCATGTCGATTCCTGTGATACTCGGAGCTGCTGTGTTGGAACTGGTGAAGTACACACCAGGCTCGGAAGCTGCGGTTGCATGGCTGCCACTCGTGCTCGGAGCGTCGGCTGCAGCCGCTTCAGGCTTCGTTGCAGTGAGTATATTCATGAAGCTGATCAACCAAGGCAGGCTCGCGGTATTCTCGTGGTACTGCTTCGCACTCGGCGCGGCGGCCTTGATCTGGTGGGCCGTATGAACTGCATGGCGGCCGGTTCAACGCTGCAGCGACTGCTGCCTCGCAGCGTCGATCGGCAGGAGAAGGTCGCCTTCGGTCGAAATGAGTTCGTGACGCGCTGTCTCCGAACGCGGGGGTGCTCGTGTTCTGCGCGTCTGCAAAGTCGGCATTCTCGCGTGGTCTTTCGGAAGGAGATGAATCGGTGTACAGGTCCATGATTTTCGGACTTCTTGGCGGACTAGGTCTTCTTCTCTATGGGATGTCCTTGATGGGCGATGGTCTGCAGAGGGCTGCAGGCGACCGAATGCGAAAAGTTCTAGAGGCACTCACAGGGAAAGTATGGAAAGGTGTAATAGTCGGAGCTGCAGTGACCGCAGCCGTCCAGAGCAGCAGCGCCACCACGGTGATGCTCGTCAGCTTCGTGAATGCAGGCATGATGACGCTGAACCAGGCCTTCGGCGTCATAATGGGGGCGAACATCGGCACAACTCTTACCCCGCAGATCATTGCCTTTAGGCTGACAGACTGGGCTCTGCCGGCCATAGGCATAGGGTTTCTCATCAGGCTGGTTGGGAAAAGAAGGTCTCACAGGCACTTCGGAAGCATAGTGCTTGGATTCGGACTACTGTTCCTGGGAATGGATGTCATGGCGGAGTCCGTAGGCACATTGAGCGACTCCCCTGTATTTGCAGACTGGATGGCGAGCCTGTCTCACAACCCGTTACTCGGCGTTCTCGTTGGTACGGTCGTCACCGCAGTCATCCAGAGCAGCGCAGCCACGATCGGTATCATTTTGGCGCTTGCAACACAGGGGCTCATTACCCTGGATGCAGCAATACCTGTGCTGTTCGGCTGCAACATCGGGACGTGTGCAACCGCGATTCTCGCAAGCATCGGAACGAATAGGACCGCCAGGCGGACGGCAATGGCACACGTTCTCTTCAATGTAGCGGGCTCGATCATATTCATCATCCTGCTCAGGCCGTTCACAGCCGCCGTACAGTCGATCAGCCAGACCGATAGCCTGCCAAGATTGATTGCCAATGCTCACTCGCTTTTCAACGTCGCGAACACCGTCGTCTGGCTGCCGCTTACGGGAGTCATGGTGCGCCTGGTGACCAGCATCGTGCGCGGTCCGGACGTCGAGATTGCAAAGGACGCCCGGTACCTCGACCATCGAATGCTCGAGAATCCATCCGTTGCCTTGAGGTTGGCGGTTAAGGAAATGACCCACATGGCCGACCTGGCCAAGCAGATGCTGCTCAAGACTCGTCAGGCTCTCTTCGACGGCACCACCGGCGTGCTGGACGAAGTCGACGATCTCGAGGACAAGGTCGACAGTCTCAAGGACCAGATCATCGTGTATCTCTCCACACTCGTGTCTCAGCGCGCTCTGACCGAACACCAGTCATCGACACTGGCAGGGCTCATGCACGCCATCAGCGACATAGAGAGAGTAGCTGACCACGTTGAGAACATAGCGGGCTATGCGCGTGAGAAGTCGGAGAAGAGTCTTCCGTTCTCGGAGACTGCTATTGCTGAGCTGACGGACATCTACGATCGGGTCGTAGAGCTGTTTGACATAAGTGTTGACGGCTTGGCTACATGGGATCGGTCGAAGCTGGACCGCGTGTGGGAGTTCGAGGACGCGATCGACGATTTGCAGGAGGACCTGCGCAACAACCATATAATCCGCCTCAACAAGGGGACATGCTATCCGGGATCGGGAGTCGTGTTCATCGAGGTGATCAACAATCTCGAGCGTATGGCTGACCACTGCATAAACATCGCCGAGGTAGTCTTCGAGCACAAGGGGCCGCCCTCATTCGACGGAAAGGCGTCCCGGGAACACGCCTCGGGCTTAGATGCGGCGGGCGCAAGCGATTAGGCGGCCTAACGAAAACTCGGGGTGGTTGTCGATGCTCAGGCCACTCAAACGAAGGCGTTCCAGGCGAACTCATACTGTGCCCGGACTTAGGACGGTCAAGAGAAGGGAGTCACTTGGCGCGTTCATTTCCCGAGAGGCGCTGGCGCTCGTCGTTTTGGCCTTCGGCCTGCTGAGCGCGGCATCGACCATCCGGCCTGCTTTGGTCGAGGGCTACGAAGTGACGGGAGCGGTCACCTCCTCGCTCCACCGCTTTTTCGCGCAGTGGTTTGGGGAGATGAGGGTAGTTCCCCCTCTGCTCATCAGCGTCTTGGGCGTCAGACTCCTCTTCGCTCCACCCACGGTCCGGTTGTACAAGGGCGCTCTAGGCGTCTACTTCGCAGCCTTTTCTGTCAGTTTCTTTCTTCACATGTTCAGATCGGGACATCAGGCGCCCGGCGGTTGGTATCCCGCAGGCCTGTTTGGGAAGTTCAACCACGACCTGCTGATTCCCTCGCTGTTTGACGCTTGGGGAGCTGCAATAGTGGTGAGCTGCGTCGCAGTAGTCGGCGTGTCATTGGCGCTTAACGTCCCTGCAGGCAAGCTCGTGGCCGGATTCGGTCGGTCGATATCCAGAGTCCTGCGGTCTCTCGCAGTGCGCTCTAAATCGTGGATCAGCTCACTGGGCCGTGTCTTCGCCGGTGTGCTGTCGTTTGTCTTCGCCCCGGCAAGACTTGCAGGGAAGCTGATCAAGAGGGCCTGGATGCGCGTCAGGATCAGCGGAGCAAGGCGTTCGGCCGGTTCCCCAGCGACGCTGGAGGCCGAAGGCGACAGGCCGGCTGCGCCTGGCCGCACAGCTGCTGGACGCGCACAGGGACACCGCGATCCGCTGGTCCGGCCTGTCCGAAGTGCGCCGCCTCACGATGAGGTAGAGAAAGAAGAACCCCAGACTGCCTCCGCCGAACAGACGGCGCAGAAGGAGCTGGAGACCAGAGACGCGGGTCGTCGGCGGGCGGCTGCCGCTCGTCTGAGTGAGGCACCGCTGTTTTCGCGAGAGGATTTGACGCCGCTTCCGCCACTCTCGCTCCTCAACGACCATCGCGATAGCGACCAAGCGCGCACGACTGATCAGAGCGAACTCCTCGTGAGGACTCTGAGGAGCTTCGACGTCGAAGCCCAAGTGATAAACAGAATGGTCGGGCCTGTGGTGACCAGGTACGAGCTCACCCCGGCTCCCGGCGAGCGTGTCAGCAAGATTGTCCGGCTGGCAGATGACATAGCTTTGTCTCTTGCCGCCGGAGGAATCCGCATCGAAGCGCCGATTCCTGGAAAGGCGGCCATCGGGATCGAGGTCCCCAACAAAGAGCCGGCGCTCGTGGGTCTCAGGGAGATAGTCGAATCGCCCGAGTTTCAGAACTCGCGCTCGAAGCTCACGGTGGCGCTCGGAAAGGACATAGCCGGCCGCTGCGTCGTCGGAGACCTTGTGAGAATGGTGCACCTGCTGGTCGCGGGCGCCACCGGTTCAGGAAAATCCGTATGCCTCAACACGTTGATCGCGAGCATCCTGCTGAAGGCCACCCCTGATGAAGTCAAAATTCTCATGATAGACCCGAAGCGGGTAGAACTGACAGCCTACAACGGCATTCCTCACCTGATGGCGCCGGTGGTGACGGACCCCAAGAAGGCAGCCGGATACCTGCTGTGGGTCGTCGAACAGATGGAGAACAGGTACAAGCTGTTCCACGCGGCGGGCGTCAGGAACATCGAGCGCTACAACGAGCTGTGCGCCGCAGGGACTGATTTGGAAACCGAGGCGAAGCCTCTGCCTTACTACGTGGTTATTGTGGATGAGTTCGCAGACATGATGATGGTCGCTCAGCAGGAAGTGGAGGCGTCTGTTAACAGACTTGCCTTCATGGCCAGAGCGGCAGGGATCCACATCATCATGGCGACGCAGAGACCCTCGGCTGATATCGTGACAGGGATCATCAAGGCGAACATCCCGTCGAGGATCGCCTTTTCCGTGTCGTCCGGGATAGACTCGAGGATAATCCTCGACTCTGTCGGCGCAGAAAAGCTGCTCGGGAGAGGCGACATGCTCTACCTTCCGAACGGTGCGGCAAAGGCGATGCGGGTTCAGGGGGCGTATATCTCCGATGAGGAGATTCAGCGGCTGACCGATTACCTCAGGAACCTCGGCAAGCCGGAATACGAGGCCAAGAGCAGGGATCTCAAGGACCTCAAGAACGATGTCTCAACGGACGAGGGAGACGAGGAGGATGAGTACTTCCGAGAAGCAGTCAAACTCGTCATCGAGACCGGACAAGCGTCCGTATCTATGCTGCAGCGCAGATTCCCAATTGGATACTCCAGGGCTGGGCGGCTGATCGACGCTATGGAGGAGAAGGGGATAGTCGGCCCTCATGAGGGCAGCAAACCTCGGAAGATCCTCTACGAGCGTGGAGAGTGGCAGAAATGGCTGCCCGCGGACTCGGGCAGTGCGTACGCAGCCAGCAGCTCCGAGAGCGACCAGGACGATGAAACTGCATCCTCGAGTCCAACCGTGGGCGTAGAGTGAAGTGTTGGAGGCGAGCAAGTTGCGGGAGATCGGCGAGTTCCTCAGGAATGCCAGAGAAGCGAAAGGCATGACCCTGGAAGACGTTGAGCAGGTAACGAGGATACGCCGCAAATACCTCGAGGCGATCGAGAACGGCGACGCGAGCGAGATGCCCGGTGAGGTCCAGCTCAAGGGCTTTATTCGCAACTACGCGGTTGCTGTTGGGCTGGATCCGGCTGCGGTAATCAGGCGTTACCTCGAGTCGCGGGGCGCAGAGACCCCTGTCGACGACGGCGCACTGGGAGGCAGGAAGACGGAGATCCTGGTCGTTGAGGCGCGAAAGCCGCGCAAGCTGCTGATCGCAGTTGTCGCAGCGCTTCTGCTGGTGGTTGCAGCCGCAGTGCTGTACTACTTCCTGGTGTACAAAGCACAGCCTGCGGCCGGCAGCCTGTCGACCTTGCCTGCAGAGCCGCTGTTGCAAGTGTCCGGGCTGCACGAGCCTGTGAGCCCGCAATGACAGCGGGCCGCGGGAACTGTCGAGCGGCAGCGGCAAAAGAGGAAAGGCAACGGACTGCACGAATACGTTATCCGTCAGGGTTGACACAGGTGACTGACTACTGAGGAGGGGTTGCAGTGACGAAGGCGGACTTGATCTCTGCGGTTGCTGAAAATGTTGACCTCAAGAAAAAAGACGTGGAACGAGTCGTGAACTCAGTGTTCTCAACTATCGAGGCAGCACTTGCCAAGGGTGACAAGGTGCAGCTCGTGGGCTTCGGAACTTTCCTTGTCAGGAGGCGGCCTGCCCGGGTCGGAAGGAATCCTCAGACTGGAGAAGACATCAACATTCCCGAGACGACAGTGCCTGTCTTCAAGCCGGGCAAGTCTTTGAAGGACGCTGTGTCGTGACACTCCTCCGATTGGACTAAACTCGCGTCCCGTGTTTTCCTGTCCGTCACGTCGTCTGGACCCAACTGGTGGCTCGGGCGGGTGGCGGACGTTGTTTGCAGGGACTCAGGATAGACTGTATGCGGTTGGTGAATTGACTGGTTGGGCAAACTACGTACAAGAAGGGGCTGAACGGCATGGCTGAAGTAGAACTCAACGACACGAATTTCGAGCGGGAGGTCCTGCAATCGACGCAGCCCGTGTTGGTGGATTTCTGGGCTCAATGGTGCGCTCCGTGCAGGATGATGAGCCCTATAATATCCGAGCTTGCGAATGAGAACGACAAGGTCAAGATCGGGAAACTCGACGTCGACAATAATCCCGTGACCGCTTCCCAGTACGGCGTCATGAGTATACCGACCCTGATCTTCTTCAAGAACGGACAGGTAGTGGACAAACTGGTTGGCGTCCGCTCCAAGGCGGAACTGCAGAAGCGGCTCGACAGCCTTCTGTAGTGGTCTCTGCGGAAGCGGAACCAGGAGCCGTGCCGATGGGGCAGACTGTGGACATCCTGAACCTCAGCAACTGCGAGCTCGATGCCTGGCTGCAGGCAAGAGGTCATCCTTCGTACAGGAGAAAACAGGTACTCTCTTGGGTGTTTCAACAGCTGGTCACGGATTTCAACGAGATGACCAATTTGCCGCAGAACCTGAGAGAGGAGCTGCAAGGCTCGTTTCACGTCGAAGGAAGCCGAGTGCTGGCTGTCAGCGAATCGTCAGACGGCTCGACTGCGAAGCTGCTGATCGCTCTCCAAGACGGTCAGAAGATTGAGACAGTGCGGATGCTGTACAAATTCGGGTACTCCGTATGCGTCTCGTCTCAGGTCGGGTGCAAGGTGGGATGTCCGTTCTGTGCTTCGGGAGCAGGCGGATTCGTGAGAAACCTGTCTGCAGGAGAGATGCTCGCTCAGGTTCTCTGCGCGAACAGGAGTCTGGCGGGGAGTGGCAGAGTCTCGAGCCTAGTTGTGATGGGGATGGGCGAGCCGCTCGACAACTTCGACAACTTGGTGAGGTTCCTGGACCTGGCGCATGATCGAGAGAGGCTGGGCTTGAGCTACAGGCACATGACTGTATCGACCGCCGGGCTGGTTCCGCGAATCCTGGATTTGGCGGCTCTGGGGCTTCCGATCACCCTCGCGATTTCCCTGCACGCGGCCACCGACTCGCTCAGGGACAGGTTGGTGCCGCTGAACCGAGCCTATCCGCTAGCAGCTCTGATCGAAGCAGCCGATGCCTATGTGAGCACGACGGGAAGGCGGATAACGTTCGAATACGCGCTCATACAAGATGTCAACGATTCGCTCGAATGTGCGCGGCAGCTGGCGAGGCTCGTCCGGGGCATGAAGTGCCATGTGAACCTGATACCGCTGAACCCGGTCGAAGGAGTCTCGATGTCGAGGAGCGTCCGCCGGGACGAGTTTGCCGCAGTCCTCGCTGAAGAACGAATCGAGGTGACTGTGAGGCGCGAACTCGGCCTTGACATAGACGCCGCGTGCGGTCAGCTGCGCCGCAGGCTCGCCGAACCTTGACTGGCGTATCTCAAAAACGCTAAGATAGAAATGGTCGTTGTGCCGCTTTGCTGGAGTGGCCGGTAACTCGTTCTGGGTTGAGGGGAACGGGAATGAGGTTTGTAATAGGTCACCAGAGCGACCGAGGATTGGTCAGAGAAACCAACGAAGACGCGTTCTTCGTGAGTGATCGTTGCCTGGCTGTGGCCGACGGCATGGGAGGACACCGAGCCGGAGAGGTAGCCAGCAAGATGGCAATGGATGTGCTCGATGCGCTCGAATCCATGCCCTCGACTGACTCCGGATGGCGCGACCTGGTCGTCCAGATCAACCGCACGGTGCTGGACGCCGCCCGCCTTGACCGCCGCTACAGGGGCATGGGAACGACGCTCACTCTTGCAGCACTGGTGGATGTCGAGCTGGTTGTCGTCCATGTCGGAGACAGCCGGGCCTACGTCGCGAGTGGAGGCCGGATAAAGCAGCTGACTGAGGATCACTCTCTTGTTCAGACTCTTGTGTCTGCTGGCACCATTACTGAAGAAGAGGCAATGCGGCATCACAGCCGCAACGTGATCACGAGCGCTATCGGGGTGGAGGGAGACCTCAGAATCGACGTGGTCAGGACCAAGGTCCGGCCATCCGATGTTGTTGTCGTATGCACCGACGGACTCAGCAGTCTGGTTACACGGAAAGAGATACTGGCGATGATCACGGAGGCGACGCGGTCCGCGGCTCCCGACGACTGCCCTCAGGTGGTTGCGGACATGCTGGTGTCAAAGGCGCTTGAGCGAGGTGGATATGACAACGTAACCGCGATCGTAGGACGGGTCGAGCCGTGAAGGCGAAAGGTGACGCTTGATGGTTGGACGCCTGTTGGGTGGCAGGTACAGGGTAATAGATAAAATTGGCGAGGGCGGAATGGCCGTCGTCTACAAGGCTCAGTGCACTCTGCTCAATCGCATCGTAGCGGTCAAAGTCCTGAAGGCCCAGTACGGGAGCGATTCTGACTTCGTCGAGCGTTTCAGGAGAGAGGCGCAGTCTGCGGCGAGCCTGAGCCACCCCAACGTCGTCAACGTGTACGATGTTGGGACTGACAATGGAAGCCACTACATTGTCATGGAATACGTGCGAGGAAGAACCCTTAAGGACATAGTAAAGAGGGGGGCACCTCTCCGCATCCGCGATGCGATAGCATACAGCTGTCAGATCCTGCTCGCATTGGACCACGCCCATTCGAACTCAATTGTCCACAGAGATATCAAACCGCACAACATCATAGTGACAGACGAGGGAGACATAAAGGTCACCGACTTCGGCATAGCCCGTGCGACGAACGCGGGCAGTCTGACGGAAGCCGGAGTGATCATGGGCACTGTTGCGTACTTCTCCCCGGAGCAGGCGAAGGGAAAGGATATCGGACCTCAGTCAGACATATACTCCCTCGGCATAGTGATGTACGAAATGCTCACCGGACGCGTCCCGTTCAGAGGCGACAGCGCAATATCTGTCGCTCTTCAGCACATCCAGGATGAGCCACGGCTTCCGAGCCGGATCAATCCAGCTATCCCGAGGACCCTCGAGCGAGTCGTCCTGAAGGCGATTGCCAAGGATCCGCGAGACAGGTATGTCACGGCATTGGCGATGCTCGAGGACCTGCGGTCGATCGAGCCTCCGGACGAGAGTCTCGAGCGCATGGTTAGAGGGGCAAGGGATGTCCGGGTAGCAGAGTCCGACGAGCCTATGGACACAGAGCAGGAGGCGCGGACGATCGATCTGGGTCTCGAAGGCCAGGTCGACAGGTCGGTGCGCCAGGCGCTGGCCGAGCGGCGAAGTGCAGTGGAGGCCTCGCCTGCGATTGAGGGTGCGGCCCCTGCCGCCGCTGTCCGGTCGGACAAGCCTAGTAAGACGCAGGCCGGAAAGGGATCGTTGCGCAGGGCTGTGCTGTTCATATTCGCGATGCTGGGATTCCTTGCGATCGGCTTTGCGGCTGCATATGCACTCAGGAGTTTCTTCGAGATTCCAGAAGTCAGCGCGCCGGATCTGGTGGCCAAGCATCGAAGCGAGGCGGAACGCCTGGCAAGCGCGCTGGGTCTCAAGATAGAGATCCTCAATAGGGAGTACAACGACAGAATCGAAGTGGACCATGTGCTCGCCCAGAGCCCTGCGCCCGGGACTCTGCTCAAGAGGGGCAACAGCATCAAGCTGACCATCAGCAACGGGATCAAACTGACAAGCGTGCCAAACGTCCTTGGGATGACTAGGCGGGATGCGGAGGTAGCGCTCAACGAGAAAGGACTGTCAATCGAGGCTTACGAGTATGAGTATAATGACAGTGTGCCGAGAGGCCGTGTCATCGCGCAGGAGCCTGAGTCGTCGCGCACTGTGGCGTACAACTCCGGCGTAAGGCTGCTCTTCAGCAGCGGTCCCCGCCCCGAGTCCGTGGTAGTGCCGAGCGTCATAGGATTGACTGCCGAGTACGCCACACAGCTTCTCGAGGAATCCGGCCTGGAGGTAACTCACGAGTATGAGATAAACCGTGTCTATCCGGACGGCACGGTATCCAGCCAGAAACCTGAGCCGGATGAGGAAGTGCAGCCGGGCATGGCAGTCGTCCTCACTATCGCGAAGGCAGTTGGGGCGGCGGGCGGCACAAGGGAGTCTGCGGTCCCGGCCGCATATCAGAAGGTCACCTATACCGTCGCGGGGCCCGAAGGTGCAAACGACGGAGAGCCTGCGATCGCTCAACTGATAGAGATCAGAGTCAAGGACTTCTACGGGACGACGATTCCGTATACCAGATGGCACAAGCCTGGCGACGTGGTGGTGCAGCCGATCCTGGTTCACGGCGACTGGACGATTCAGGTGTGTCAAGACGGAGTGGTCGTGCTCGAGCAGAAGGGCACAGTCAACTAGCGCGGCACGTTTAGCCGGCGCGGGCCGACATTCAGGAGGGGTGGCATGCAGAGTCGAGGAACCGTGATACGAGCATATGGAGGCTTCTTCTTTGTGCTCACAGAATCCGGATCCCTGACCTGCAGACCCAGAGGTAAACTCAGGCTTACCGAGGGCGAGATCATTGTCGGCGACATAGTCGAGGTGACGATGACCGGTGAGGGGACAGCCGTCATAGAGAGAGTCCTCGACAGAAAGGTCGAACTGCACAGACCCAGAATCGCAAACGTGGAACTCGCAGTCGTCGTTGTGGCAGCCCGCGATCCGGATCCTTCACCGTTCCTAATAGATCGATATTTGACCGTCATAGCCCATGCCGGGCTGGAGACGGTTCTCTGCATCAACAAGATCGATCTTGCAGACCGCTCAGAGGTCGACTCGCTGTCGCACATGTACCGACGAGCCGGTCTCGACGTGCTGACCACTGCCGCCATATACGGCCAGGGAGTAGACGAGCTGGCGCTCAGGCTGTCCGGAACTACGTGTGTGCTCGCAGGACCATCGGGAACCGGCAAGTCGGCTCTGCTCAAAGCGCTGTGTCCCGGCGTCGACGCGGTGGTCGGCGAGGTCAGCCGCAAGACCCGCCGAGGAAAGCACACTACCAGGTTCGTTCAGCTCGTGCCGCTTCCTTCAGGCGGGCTGATCGCCGATTCTCCCGGCTTTTCCTACCTGCGACTCGGCGATATCCGTCCCGATGAGCTCAGGGTGTTGTTCCCCGGGTTCGAGAAGCTAGCCCGGACATGCAGGTTCAGCTCGTGCCTGCACAGAGACGAACCGGGCTGTGAAATCAAAGATGCTGTAGCCGACGGCAGGATCAGCGAGACCCGCTACGAGAACTACCTGGAGCTGCTCAGAGAGATCGAGTCGTACCAGAGGTGAACGCCGCTGTGATCAAGATCGCTGCATCGATTCTGGCCGCGGACCCGTTGAACATCGCTCGAGACGTAGCTCGTGCTGCGAATGCAGACTATCTGCATGTGGACGTGATGGACGGCAGATTTGTCCCGAACGTCACGTTCGGCCCCTCGCTGGTGCAGGCTCTCCGCCGTGAGACCGATCGGTTCCTCGACGTCCATCTGATGGTAGAGTCGCCCGAGAACCTCATCCTGAGCTTCGCAGAGGCGGGCGCGGACAGCATAACGGTTCACGCTGAGCTGCTTCCTCGACTGCATCGCCTGCTGCAGACCATACAGGGCCTCAACTGCCGTGCGGCGGTTGCGCTGAACCCTGGGACGCCGGTGCTGGTGGCTCGCGAGGTTCTGAGCGCAGTGTCGATGGTCCTGGTGATGACTGTGAATCCCGGATACGGCGGGCAAACGCTCATTCCGGAGACGCTCAGGAAGGTCACAGAACTCGCGGAACTGAGAGAGTCGCTCGGGCTGTCCTTTGACATCGAGGTGGACGGCGGCGTCACTCTCGAAAATGTCCACGACTTCGCTGCTGCGGGCGCAGATGTGATCGTGGCAGGAACGGCAGTGTTCGAGGCTGGCGACCCCGCAGAGGCAGTTGCCAGACTTCGTTCGTCAGCTGAGGCTCACAGACGGGTGAGCAGATAGCAAACGAAATGTCATGCTCCGAGGAGACGACAGACTGAAGCGATCAGGTCTATGTAAGAATCTGCAATGTCTGATGTCTTGCGCGCCCTCAGGAACTCCCTCCCATCCAGACCCGAAAGTGTCATCCCACCCGGGAGGATAGGCCCTCCAAGCCGTCGAAATACCAGCTAAACTACGTTATACTGCGTATTGTAAGACACTCGGTGCGCGAAAGGCTCGACGAGTCAATCGTTCTGCAACCTGATCGGACGGTCAGGTTGGGCAGCAGACTGGAGGTGGCGCGTTGAGGGTCTTTGGTGTCAACATACTGGCCGTTTTTGTCGTGTTCGCTCTTGCCCTATCTGGACTCGTGTATGCGAGGGAGTACGAGCGAGCTGTCAACGTGGATAACCCTCTGGAGGAGATGCTCGAGTCAGAACAGTGGATTGACAGACACGTGCTGGACAGCCGAAGGAGCGAGCTGGTGATCTACTCCCACTGGTCAGACGCGATGCCCGCGCGCCTGAGAGATCTGCTCGAGCGGGTTTCTGAGATCGCAGGCGACCGCTACCGACTGATCAGGGTCGTCGATGCTCGCACCCCTGAGCTCGAGGAGCTCTTCTACAGCGCTCACCTTGCGGTCAACCAAGGGCTTGCCACCGGCGATTACTTGTCGATGCAGCGCGAACTCAATGCCCTCTCTGATCGGGAGCAGCTTGACTCCATCAAGGCGTGGGTGTCGAACGGGTCGGCGGTGGTTCTCATCAAGCGCGGCAGCCACTTCATGTACGAGTCTGTAGGCGGCGACATCGCAGGTGACTCATATTCGACAGTGAGGTTCGAAGGACCATGAGAGGACTTCGGCGCCTTTTTGGCAGCATGCTGATAGAGATCGTGATAGGGGTGGGCTGTGCAGTTCTCGCGCTGCTGGTCCTCGAAGGGGTGAGCGTAGGGCCGTTTTTCCTCGTCGGAGGGCTCGCAGTCATGGTCTATCTGCTGTTCGGCAGCAGGCCGGGCGCGCAGAGCCTCAACGGGCTCCAGAGCGCCTCGTCCGGAGACATTCCGAGCATCGGATTTGATGACATCGGAGGACAGGAAAGCGCCAAGCGCGAGGTGTGCGAAGGTCTGGACTTCATGGGCGACCTCAAGAAGACGGCAGAACTCGGTATACGGCCGCTCAAAGGCCTTCTACTGATCGGTCCGCCCGGCACCGGCAAGACGATGCTGGCGAAAGCTGCTGCGAACTATACCGGTTCTGTGTTCATATCCGTGAGCGGCAGTGAATTCGTCGAGGTCTACGCGGGTGTCGGCGCCAAGAGAGTGAGGCAGGTGTTCAGCAAAGCCCGCCAGAAGGCGATGAGGGGCAACGGCAAGGCCGTGATATTCATAGACGAGATCGACGTGCTGGGAGGACAGAGAGGCAAGAACTTCAGCCACCTCGAATACGACCAGACTCTGAACCAGCTCCTTGTCGAGATGGACGGTATCAACTCGAACGACGGTGCTCGCGTGCTCGTGATCGGGGCCACGAACAGGGTGGATCTCCTCGATCCGGCGCTGTTGCGCCCTGGACGATTTGACAGAGTGGTCAGGGTGGATCTGCCGGAGAAGAGCGGCAGGTTGAAGATCCTGCAGATACACACCAGAAACAAGCCGCTGGCCGATGACGTCGATCTCGAAGCGATTGCGGAGGAGACATACGGGTTCTCAGGCGCCCACCTCGAGAGCCTCGCAAACGAAGCCGCCATCCTCGCACTGAGATCGTCCGACGACCAGGTGAGAATGGCTCACTTCCGCGAGGCCATCGACAAGGTCATAATGGGCGAGAAGCTCGACCGGAGACCGTCACAGGACCAGCTGTGGAGGATTGCAGTCCACGAGATAGGCCACGCCATGCTGGGAGAGATGGTTCGCCCGGGATCTGTGTCATCAATTGCAATAACGTCAAGAGGCGATGCCCTTGGCTACGTGAGGAACTCGCCGGGAGATGACATGTACCTGTATACCAAGGAGTATCTCGAGGATCAGATCAAGATCTGTCTCGCCGGCTGCGTTGCAGAGGAGCTAGTCTGCGGAAGCCGGAGCACCGGTGCTACAGAGGATTTCAACCAGGCGTTCCGATTGGTGAGCAAGATGGTGGATGCAGGCATGTCCGAGCTGGGCATCATAAATCGGGACGACGCTCCCGGCGCCGTCTACAGCCGGACGGTCACCAAGATTATCTCGCAGCAGGAGTCTCTCGCGCGCCAGATGCTTGCCAGACGGAAGCGCCAGATCAAGGCGGCGAGCACCGAACTGGTCCGCCGGGAGAGGATTTCAGGAGATGAGTTGAGGCGCCTACTCTCTGCAGGCCGCACATCGAGCGTTTCCCGCAGTCCACGGAGTCTCAAGGCCGCTCGCGATACGGCCTGAAGGACATGGGCACCACCTGGCGAAGCTAAGTGTATCGGTGAGGTGGTGGTCGGTTGGTCGGAGAGATCCTGGCTGTTGGAACAGAGCTGCTGTTGGGGCAGATTGTCGACACGAACTCTGCGTATCTCAGCAGGAGGCTGGCGGAGCTCGGCGTTGACGTGTACTTCAAGTCCTGCGTCGGCGACAACGTCCGCAGGGTGGAGTCGACCCTTCAGCTCGCATTGTCGCGATCGGATTTGGTGGTTGTCACTGGCGGCCTCGGCCCCACTGATGACGACGTCACTGTCGCTGCGGTTGCGGACGTAATAGGCCGGAAGCTCGTCTATTCGGCCCAGGTCGACTCGGACATCGCGGAGTACTTCCGGAAGACCGGCAGGCACTCGAGCGACAACAACCGGAAGCAGGCGATGGTCATCGAGGGATGCACGCTCATCCGCAACCAGGTAGGGACTGCACCCGGGCAGATCATAGAGGACGCAGGCAAGATCATAGTGCTCGTGCCTGGCGTGCCTCGAGAGATGACCTGGATGATGGAGAACACCGTGATTCCCTACCTCAAACAGAAGATACAATCTGTCGGAGGCGCAGTCATCAGGTCGCGCATCCTTCGCACGGTGGGGATGGGAGAGTCTGCACTGGTCGTTCAGATCGAAGACATACTCTCAAGTCAGACAAATCCAACGATCGCTCCCTATGCATCGGATGGCCTCGTCGACCTCAGGATCACAGCAAAGGCCCAGGACGACGAGACCGCGCGACAGATGATTGACAGAGTCGCTGAGAGCATCCGCAGCCGGCTCGGCGGCCTCATCTACGGCGAGGACAATGAGACGCTCGCGGAAGTCGTCGGGAGGCTGCTTCTGACCAAAGGCGAGACCATCGCCCTGGCCGAATCCTGCACCGGAGGCCTCCTCGGGAAGCTGATCACAGATGTGCCGGGCAGCTCGCGGTATTTCCTGGGCGGCACAGTGACTTACAGCAATGAGTCGAAGACGAAGCTCTTGGGAGTGCAGCCCGAGATCCTCGAGCGGCACGGTGCGGTGAGCAGGCAGTGCGCGGCAGCTATGGCGCTGGGCGTGAAGAGACTGTTTGAATCGTCGGTATCGGTTTCTGTGACTGGGCTGGCCGGTCCCGACGGCGGGACCGCAACGAAACCGGTCGGCCTGGTGTATGCAGCGGTTGTGTGCGGCGGCTCGCTGTCGATAGCCAGGCTCCTGCTGAACGGCAATAGAGATCAGGTCCGGACCAGGGCTTGCGTCGCGATTTTGAACCTCCTTCGGAGGGTGCTGACCGCGTTGCCGTGAGCCGGAGCTGTGAGAGGCACGGCCGGATCGGGCGATCTTCGCTGGTAGCTGAAGGAAGCGCCCGACGGCTGTCGAAGTCTAGCAAGAGTTGATAAGTGTGAGGTGTTCGCTTGTGAGCACGGAGAAGCACAAAGCAGTGGAGTCAGCCGTGTCGCACATAGAGCGGCAGTTCGGTAAGGGATCGATCATGAGACTCGGAGAGGCGTCCGCCAAGCTCCAAGTCGAGGCGATACCGACCGGCGCGCTTTCCCTTGACATCGCTCTGGGAGTCGGCGGCATGCCGCGAGGAAGGATAGTGGAGATCTTCGGTCCGGAGTCGTCCGGAAAGACGACGGTCGCGCTTCACGTGGTTGCAGAAGCGCAGAAGATGGGCGGAATCGCCGCGTACATCGACGCGGAGCACGCGCTCGACCCGGTGTACGCTAGGCGGCTCGGAGTCGATGTGGACAACCTCCTTATCTCGCAGCCGGATACCGGCGAGCAGGCGCTCGAGATCTGCGAGGCTCTGGTGCGCAGCGGTGCGATAGACGTCATCGCAGTGGACTCTGTGGCTGCGCTCGTACCTCGAGCCGAGATCGACGGCGAGATGGGCGACTCGCACGTCGGCCTGCAAGCCAGGCTGATGAGCCAGGCAATGCGCAAGCTGGCGGGCGTGATCAGCAAGTCCCGCACGTGCGCGATCTTCATCAACCAGATCCGTGAAAAGGTGGGCGTGATGTTCGGCAATCCCGAGGTGACGCCGGGCGGCAGAGCGCTCAAGTTCTACGCCTCCATCAGGCTGGACATCCGAAGGGTCGAGACGCTCAAGCAAGGCAATCAGCCCATCGGCAGCAGGACTCGCGGCCGCGTGGTGAAGAACAAGATCGCCCCTCCGTTCAGGGAGGCCGAGTTCGACATCCTGTACGGCGAGGGAATCTCGAAAGAGGGAAGCGTACTCGATGTGGCTGAGGCCTGCGGCATTGTCGTGAAGAGCGGCGCGTGGTACTCATACGGGGATCTGAGGCTCGGGCAGGGCAAGGAAAACGCCAGGCAGTTCCTGAAGGAGAACCCCGAGGTGTTCAAAGAGATCGACGAGAAAGCGAGGCAGCAGGCGGGCGCAACCGGATGGGCGAAAGCGACCGATCGAGATGAGTCTGCTGAGCCGCCGATCGAGTAGCCGCTAGAGGCGTCTTGGCGCTCGGCAGGGCGTTTGTTGACACTCATATTCAAAAGGTATAAAATAATCGCGTGCCTTACGACAATTTTAGGCCCTAGAGCAGGATATTGGCGAATATGACGGACCTGCTTCGCCAGACGGGGGAGGGCGGGGGCAGGCTTCGTTGCCTTGATCCTGAGGCGCGACAGCCCTCCAAGACTGGCCTGGTCCATGGTTATTGCGCCGCCGGCGTCAGTGCCGGCGTTGGGCGCGTGATGCGCTGGGGAGGTGTACACCTATCGAGGGTCAAACATTGATATATGTTGTGATTGCTCTGGCATCCCTTGGTGTCGGGTATCTTGCCAGGAGATTTCTTGGCGAACTGAAGAAGGGGAGTGCCGAGCAGCAGGCCAGGACTATCATCAAGAGAGCAGAGGAACTGGCCGAAGCAAGGCAGCGGGAAATGCTGCTTGAGGTCAAGGAGGACATCCACAAACTCCGAGCAGACCTCGACAGGGAGAGTCGCGAACGACGACTTGAACTGCAGAGAGCCGAAAATCGGAATATCCAGAAGGAAGAAGCTCTTGACCGCAAGCTCGCAGCGGTTGAGAAGCGTGAAGAACGTGTGGCCCACCGTGAGGCTGAGCTCGACCGGATTCGCAAGGAGGTCGAGGCTCTGAGAGACGAACAGCGCAAGAAGCTTGAGGAGTTGGCAAGTCTCCGGTCCGAAGAGGCCAGACAGCTTCTCCTGGACGAGGTCCGCCGCGAAACCGAGCTTGAGGCGGCGGCGCTCATCAAGAACGCAGAGATACGTGCGAGAGACGAAGCCGACAAGAAGGCTAGAGAGATCTTGTCCCTTGCCATTCAGCGGTGCTCCGCCGACCATGTGGTGGACACGACCGTGTCGGTTGTCCCATTGCCGAATGACGAGATGAAAGGAAGGATCATCGGCAGAGAGGGACGCAATATTAGGGCTTTGGAGACCCTGACCGGAATAGACCTGATAATAGACGACACGCCGGAAGCAGTGATCCTGTCCGGCTTCGACCCGGTCAGGCGCGAGATCGCCCGCATAGCGTTGGAGCGCCTGATAACCGATGGAAGGATCCATCCCGCCAGAATCGAGGAGATGGTGGAGAAAGCCCGCAAAGAGGTTGACACCATCATCCGCGAAGAGGGCGAGAAGGCCGCGTTTGACACGGGAGTACATGGGCTGCATCCTGAGGTCGTCAAGTACCTGGGAAGGCTGAGGTATCGCACCAGCTACGGACAGAACGTCTTGCAGCACTCAATCGAAGTCTCGTATCTCGCTGCCATTATGGCTGCGGAACTCGGTGCGGACGAGAATCTGGCCAGGAGAGCCGGATTGCTACATGACATCGGCAAAGCAGTAGACCACGAAGTCGAAGGGCCGCACGCAAAGATCGGCGGCGACATACTCAAGAGGTTCCACGAATCGCCGCAGGTGGTTCACGCTGTGGTTGCGCATCACAGCGAAGTCGAGGCCAAGACAGTGGAGGCGTGTCTCGTCCAGGCGGCGGATGCGATTTCAGCCGCTCGGCCGGGCGCCCGAAGAGAGACGCTGGAGGCCTACATCAAGCGCCTGGAGAAGCTCGAGGAGATCGCCGGATCGCTGGACGGCGTCGACAAAGTGTACGCGATGCAGGCGGGACGAGAGATCAGGGTGATGGTGAAGCCGGAGAAGATTGACGACGCTGCAGCCATCAGAGTGTCCAGAGACATTGTCAAGCGCATTGAGGATGAGTTGGAATACCCGGGACAGATCAAGGTGACCGTAATCAGGGAGACCCGCGCTGTCGAGTATGCGAAGTAGATCAGCTTGGCTCTCCGGAGCATAGCCCAGACTCTGCGCGAATGGTGGTCTGCCTGAGATGACTCGACCGTTGTAGGTATCAGGGACGCTATCAGCGTCCCTGACTTGCATAGGGCACTGTCGTCGAGGCACGGATAGGATGGAGAGGCGATGGCGGTGAGGGTTCTGGCAATAGGCGATATAGTGGGCACTGCGGGGCGCAGGGCGGTGCGCCAGATTCTACCCGGCGTAGTTCGGGAGTATAGCGTGGAATTCGTGCTCGCGAATGGAGAAAACGCCAGCGGGGGGACTGGGCTCGCGCCCAAGGAAGCAAACGAGCTGCTTGATCTTGGCGCTCATGTCCTCACAGGAGGCAATCACACCTTCCGCTATCGCGAGCTATACGCTGAGCTCGACTCGAACCCGCGCCTAGTTCGGCCTGCCAACTACCCGCCTGGAGTGCCTGGGAAAGGTGTCGTGTGTTTCCCGGACGAGATCAACCCACAGATCGCCGTGATAAACTTGATCGGCCGAACGTACATGAATGCAGTGGACTGCCCGTTTCGCATGGCGGACGAGATCCTGAGCCATCTTGACAGCCGCGTCCGCATCATACTGGTGGATTTCCATGCAGAGGCGACTTCTGAGAAGGTCGCCATGGGCTGGCACCTCAACGGCCGCGTGACAGCTGTGGTAGGCACGCACACGCACGTGCAGACGGCCGACGAGCGGATCCTCGACGGAGGCACTGCATATATCACTGATCTCGGGATGTGCGGGCCGATCGATTCGGTGCTCGGCGTGGATACCGACCCCGTGCTGCAGAGATTCAGGACACAGCTTCCGATCAGGCTGACGGCCGCAGATGGGCGCAGCGTGTTTTCCGGGCTCCTGATTGACTGCAACGATGACGGCACCGCCCGGAGCGTCACAAGAATAAGCAGAGTGACTGACAGCTGAGCGGGAACTGAAGGCTTACTAAGCCTCTAGCTGGCATAGAGGTGAGTTCCGAAAAGAGGAATTATCTTCGCCGCGAGTAATATATATAGTGATGGCAGATAAACCTCGGCGAGTCATGGAGACAGCGAGGAGGTAGCCGCAACATGGAAGTACTCAGGGTGTCCGCAAAGTCGAACCCCAACTCTGTAGCAGGCGCTCTTGCCGGGGTGCTTCGCGAGCGCGGTGGCGCGGAGATTCAGGCGATCGGAGCCGGCGCTCTGAATCAGGCTGTCAAGGCAGTGGCAATCGCTCGCGGCTTCGTCGCTCCGAGCGGCGTCGACCTGATCTGCATACCGGCGTTCACTGACATTATGATCGACGGAGAGGAAAGAACTGCAATCAAGCTGATAGTCCAGCCGCGGTAGTCTCCTCTGGACTTCGCGGCGTTAGGAGAACGAGATCGGCCCCGCCCCTGTGGGCGGGGTTTTTCGTGTCAGGCGGACAAGACACCGAAGATGCCCGGCTTTGCAGGCCATGGCCGGCAAGCATGGATAATGTTGCTGGCAGGTCATATGCGCTGCTCAGTGAATTGTATAGGTGGGATTGAGGGGTGGCTAACAACCGACAAGGAGCCGATGGCAATGTACGAAGGGGAGTCTGTCGTACTACGTCCGGTCTTGGCCATGGATGAACCACTCCTCCAGGAATGGGACAGCGACACGGAACTCAACGCCCTGATGGGAACCGATGTTCTGGTTGACCTTCAGGATCACTACCTGACGGATGGAACCCGCAACAGCATGAGGCTGATCATTCAGACAAAGGGCGGAACAGTGATCGGCAACGTCGATCTCATCAGGATACACTGGCGCCCGAGAGAAGCCGAGATGGTGATCCGCATCGGCAGGAGAGAGTACTGGGGCAAAGGCTACGGCACAGACGCAGTGAACGTGCTCTTGAGAGTGGCTTTCTCCCTTCTCGGGCTCAAGAGCGTCTACCTCAGGGTCTACAGGTCAAACGCACGAGCAGTACGCTGCTATGAGAAGTGCGGGTTTCGAAAGGAAGGCATGATCACCAGGCGCCTGCCCCACGGCGAGGTTCAGATCGTCCTGATGAGGGCCTTAGCTCCGACTGCGGAAGCAGTTGCCGCAGGGTGAAGCGCCGATGTCGCCTGACGGAGAAGCCCTGTATATCGCTTGATTGACAGAGTCGACAGGGGACGGCCGGCGTCCGCAGCCGGAGCCGTTCCCTGTTTTTTGCTATAGATAGGGATTTGTGTGAAGGAGATTGCGCAATCGTGGCGAAGTATGCGGGTGTTGTGGAGCCAAGTGGAGCATAGTGGCGCGCAGTGGAGGGTTGTCGAAGGTCCATGTTCATGGGGGAATATCGACACGGAATCGACGACAAAGGCAGGCTGACTATGCCACGGAAGTACAGAGAGCAGCTTGGCCCGAGGTTCGTTCTCACCAAAGGATTGGACGGCTGCCTTTTTGTGTACCCTACGCAGGAGTGGCAGTTGTTGACGAGTTCGATACAGCAGCTCCCGCTGACTAACCCGTCTGCCCGGGCGTTTGTCCGGCTCTTCATGGCGGGCGCCTCCGAGTCAGAGCTCGACAGACAGGGGAGGTTTCTCATACCTTCGAGTCTCCGCGAGTACGCCTCCCTAGACCGTGAATCGGTGATATGCGGAGTGGGAAACCGTCTCGAGGTGTGGAGTCTGCAGCGGTGGGAAGAATACGTGTCCTCTGCGGGCAGTTCGTTCACCGAGATCGCCGGCGAACTCGTGGACCTAGGCATATGAGGCGGTTCGAGCCATGGCTTTGTATCATCACATCCCAGTGCTCCTCAAGGAGACACTCGACCTTCTGGAGTGCCGCAGAGGAGACACTGTGCTGGATGCAACGATCGGCGGAGCGGGTCACAGTGCTGAGATCGCCAAGCGGATCATGCCTGACGGGCTGCTGATCGGCATAGACAGGGATGAGGAGGCGGTCGAGGCTGCCCGTCTGAGGCTCAGGGACTACGGTGAGCGGGTCAGTGTGGTTCACGGCGATTTCCGCAATCTGGCCACCATTGTCTCTGAACTTGGGGTACATACGGTTGACAAGGTGCTGTTCGACTTCGGAGCGTCTTCTGTGCAGTTTGACGACCCGGAGCGCGGCTTCAGTTACTGGGCGGATGAGGCGCCCCTTGATATGAGGATGGACAGGTCTCAGGCGCTGACTGCCGCAGACCTGGTGAACGACGCACCGCTGGAGGAACTGACCTCGATAATACGGAGGTTCGGGGAAGAGCCGTTTGCAGGCAGAATCGCTGAACTCATAGTGGCCAGGCGCAAGTCGGCTCCCATCAGCTCTGTCGGCGATCTGGTGGAGATCGTCAAAGCGGCTATCCCTGCGCGGTTCCGCAGAACGGGAGGCCATCCGGCGCGGCGGACGTTTCAGGCTCTGAGAATCGCAGTGAATCGAGAGCTCGAGGCAGTCGAGGCGGGATTGGAATCCGCCTTTGACCTGCTGGCGGAGAAAGGGGTCCTCGCGGCGATCACTTTTCATTCGCTCGAGGATCGCATTGTGAAGACCAAGTTCCGCGAGTGGGCGAGATCGTGTATCTGCCCAAGAGAAGCGCCTGTGTGCACCTGCGGAGGAAAGGCCAGGGCCGAACTCCTGTCGAGAGGCGGGATAGTTCCGTCGGAACAGGAGATTGCCGCCAATCCGAGAGCTAGAAGCGCCAGGCTCAGAGCTGTTCGCAAAGTTCTACACACGCCCGGGGGTGAATACTGATGGTACTGGCCGGACGCAGCCGCAGAGCTATCAGCAAGCGTCGCAGCACTTTGACTCTCCAGGATTTCCTCGTTCCGGTCTGGGCGCAGAAAATGCTGGTAGCGGCACTGATCGCAGCCACATGCCTTACGGTCTTCCTGTCTTACGTCTGGGTGCAAGCTGAGATCAACGAAGCCGCAGCTGAACGTCGGAGCTGGCAGAGAACACTGCGGAGAACTATCGACGAGCACGAGTCCCTGCAGTTTCAGCTGTCAGCGCTGCAGTCATCGAGCAGAATCGAGCAGGAGGCTGTTGAGAGGCTTGGCATGACTGAGCCCAGCCAGGTCATATTCGTAAATCCATTTTCTCAGTAGCCCGCAGTTCTTCTGGGAGGTCGGACTTTGCCTGACGAGACCGGTGTAGTTGTCCGCAAGCGGATCGTAGTCGCCTTGCTGATCCTGTCGCTTGCCATGGCTGGTCTGCTGGTGCGGCTCTTCTACCTGCAGGTGATACGCAACGCGTGGTTCAGCGAGAGAGCTCTCAACCAGAGGTTCTGGACTCTCTACGAGGATTCTCGACGCGGACCCATCTACGACTCCCGAGGCAGGAAGCTCGCGGTCAGCATGAGCGCTGAATCCATAGTGGCGTCGCCTGCCCAGGTTCGGGACCCACAGAGCACGGCCAGGCAGTTGGCAGAGATACTCGACATGGATTACCAGACTGTGTACGAGAGACTCACACAGCCTTTGTCGAGCGTGTACATAAAGAGAAAAGTCGACGCGGACACGGCTCAGGCGGTCAAGGAGCTTAGGCTGCCGGGCATAGCATTCACAGAGAAGGGGGAACGGTTCTACCCGTCAGGTTCGATTGCCAGCCATGTTCTCGGGATAGTCGGCATAGACAATCAGGGTCTGGAAGGCCTTGAACTCGAGTACGACCGGTATCTTTCCGGCAAGAGGGGCAGCCGCAGGGCAGAGGTCGACGCCAGAGGACAGGACATTCCCCTGGGCGAGAAGGAGTACACGCCTCCCGAGGACGGCTATGGCATAATGCTCACTATAGATGAACGCATACAGATGGTCGCCGAGCGAGAGATCGCCAAGGCCGTGGTCGAGGCCAACGCCCGCCGCGGTGCGGTCATCGTGATGAACCCGAAGACCGGTGCGATCCTCGCAATGGCGCTCTATCCTACATACGATCCGGGCAACTGGCGCGACGCTACCGCCGAGGAGCGGCGAAACTGGGCTGTGCTCGACGCCTACGAGCCGGGATCGACGTTCAAGGTCGTCACTGCTGCGTCTGTGCTGGATTCAGGCGTGCGGTCGGTCAACTCGACGTTCAACGATCCCGGGTTCGTCATCGTCGAGGACAGGCGGGTGAGATGCTGGAGAGCGGGCGGCCACGGGTTCCAGACCTTCACCGAGACTGTCGAGAACTCGTGCAACCCGGCGTTTGCGACGTACGCCAGAGAGATGGGTGTGCCGACCTTCTACCGCTACATCCGCGCGTTCGGGTTCGGTTCGCCGACTGGGCTCGATTTCCCCGGTGACAGCGCCTCAAAGGGAGTGCTGCAGCCGGAGAAGGGCGTCGGCGAAGTGGAGATCGCGAACATAGGCTTTGGGCAGGGGATTGCTGTGACTCCTCTGCAACTGCTGCAGGCGATCACGGCGATCGCCAACGGCGGGACATTGATGAAGCCCAGGCTGGTTGAATCCGTAGTCGACGAGCGAATGCAGGTCATTGAGAGATTCCCGCCCGAGAGCGTCAGGCAGGTCATTTCGCCGACCACTGCCCGAACGCTCAACGAAGTCCTGATATCCGTTGTCGAGAACGGGTCCGGCACGAGGGCGCAGATTCCCGGGTATCTGGTGGCAGGCAAGACCGGAACTGCACAGAAGGTGAGTCCCACTGGAGGGTACGGCGACAAGCGTGTGGCTTCGTTTGGAGGCTATGCTCCTGCGGACGACCCGGAAATCGCAGCGCTGGTAATCATAGATGAACCGAATACGTACACGACGTACGGAGGAGTCCTGGCCGCCCCTGTCTTCAAGGAGGTCGTGGGCGATGCCTTGAGGCTCCTCAACGTGCCTCCGAACCAGCCGATCGCTCAGCCGACGGCCAGTCCGGGGCAGACGATCGTCCCAGACATCCGCAACTACCCGGTCGTCGAGGCGGAGGCAATCGCAAAGGGGTCACGGCTCGGGTTGCGCATAGTCGGAGGACAGGGGAACATCGTGCTGTCCCAGAACCCTGCGCCGGGCGCAAGGGTCCAAGCAAACACTGTAGTCAATGTGGTAGTAGGAGATGACCCGGAGCAGTGAGGCCAGTTGAAGCAGAGGTTCTAGCGAAGACGGTAGGAGGCCGGTTGGTCGCAGGCAGCCCCGAAGCTGTCATCAGCGCAGTCGGGATCGACTCGAGGCGAGTGGCGCCCAGTGAGCTCTTCATAGCAATCAGGGGCGAGCGGCACGATGGACATGACTTCATGGTTCAGAGTCTGGCTGCCGGTGCCGCAGGAGTGATGGGGGAGCGGTTCACTTCCGACCAGCTCGAAGTCATTGCGCAGCAGGGGCGATTCGCAGTGCAGGTCGACGATACGCTTCTCGCGCTGCAGCGCCTGGCCACCGCCTACAGGTCGAGCCTCAATGTCACCTGTGTGGCGGTAACAGGCAGTACCGGAAAGACCACTGCGAAGGACCTGATCAGCACTGCGCTATCGGGCTCCGCCCGCACGTTCGCAACAGAGGGCAATCTCAACACCGAGATCGGGCTGCCTTTGACAATCCTGAGATGTCCCGAGACCGCTGAGATCCTGGTAGTCGAGATGGCTATGAGAGGCCTCGGCCAGATTGAGCTGCTGTGCAACATCGCTCGGCCTGACATTGGAGTGGTCACGAATGTAAACGACACTCACATAGAGCTGCTGGGCAGCAGAGAGCGCATCGCGATGGCCAAGTCGGAACTCGTTACTGCCATACCGCCTGATGGCGGCGCGGTCCTCAACGGCGACGATCCCCTGGTCGCGCCGATGGCCGACCGGTGCAGAGGACGCGTTTTGACAGTCGGACTCGACGAGCAATGCGATCTGATTGCCTGCGATTTGCAGAGCCGCGGCGCGGACGGGATCCAGTTCAGCGTGCGAGGGCGGGAACATATAGATGATATCCGGGTTTCGCTGCCCGGTACGCACAACGTCTACAACGCGCTGTATGCGATCGGTGTGTGCCATCTGATCGGGTACTCCGCCGAATCTGCGGCGAGAAGATTTGAAACATTCTCCGGCTCCAAGATGAGAATGAGCATCAAGACTACCGCGTCTCAGGTTACGATCATCGACGATTCATACAACGCTTCGCCTGCATCGATGCACGCTGCCCTCAAGACGCTCATGGATATTGGGTCTGGCGGCAGGACCATTGCGGTCCTCGGCGATATGCTGGAACTCGGGCATTTGAGCGAGGCGGCCCATAGAGACGTAGGCAGTCTCATCGCCAGTGAGGGGCCGGACGTGACTCTGACGGTCGGAGATCGTGCCAGGCTGATCAGCGAGCAGATACGCTGCATGGATTCAAGCAGAGTTGCAGAGCACTTCTCGACGAATGCTGAAGCGATCGACAGGCTTCGGTCGCTGCTTCAGCCCGGTGACACGGTGCTGGTCAAAGGATCTAGAGGAGCACACATGGATGAAGTGGTCCAGGGTCTCCTGGCCCTATAGTGATAGCAGTGGCGCCCGGTGAGCCCGATACGCAAGGGAGAGCCGTGTGTGCCTGAGAGGTGATAGCGTGCGCAGACTTGCAGTGCCAAAGCATGACGGTCCGGACCTGCTCATATTCACGTCCGCGCTGGCCCTTCTGACGGTAGGGCTGGTGATGGTGTTCAGTGCCAGCGCGCCTATGGCCTTTCACGAGTATGGAGACTCGCTGTACTTCCTGAAGCGGCAGCTGTTCTGGTCGCTTCTCGGCGCCGTGGCGATGATAGTCACGATGAACGTGGATTACCATGTCTATCAGCGCTTCCCGGTGGCGATATACCTGGCTGCCTTGGCCGGGCTGGCACTCGTCCTCATTCCCGGAGTGGGCTCGGTAGCTGGAGGCGCCAGGCGCTGGATCGTGATCTACGGCCCCATCCGGATACAGCCGTCCGAGGTTGCGAAGATCGCCTTGGTGATAGTGCTCGCATACTACCTGAGCCGGATCCGCACCGGAGTCGAGACGTTCACATGGGGCGTCGCAGTCCCGCTGGCGCTCGCGGCGCTGCCAGTCGGACTGATCGTCCTCGAGCCGGACCTCGGCACGGGTGTCGCCCTGCTCGCAGTGTCCCTGATCATGCTCTTCCTGGGCGCAGCCAAGATCGCGCACCTTCTGCTTCTGGTGCCGCCTGCTGCGGCCATGCTGGTCTGGCTGATCGTGGCTGAGGAGTACCGGTTCCGGCGGTACATGGCTTTCATCGACCCGTGGAGCGATCCACTTGACACAGGCTATCATGTGATCCAGTCCCTTCTCGCGCTCGGTTCTGGCGGGATATTCGGATTGGGACTCGGGATGAGCAGACAGAAATATCACTACCTTCCTGAGACGCATACCGACTTCGTGTTCTCTATACTCGGCGAGGAGCTGGGCTTTGTCGGCTGCACCCTGGTCATTGCTCTGTTCTTCGTGTTTGCGTGGAGGGGAATGAGGGCCGCGCTGAAAGCCCCCGACCGGTTCGGCAGGCTGCTGTGCGCAGGGCTGACCTGCGCCATAACCTTTCAGGCGCTCATGAACATCGGTGTGGTGACATCCTCGATTCCGATCACCGGCATATCGCTGCCGCTGATCAGCTCAGGAGGGTCATCGCTTACAGTCACTATGGCTTCGATCGGGATTATACTCAACGTATCCAGACAGTCGGTGGTATGAGCAGGCTGCAGGTACAGTGGACAAGCCTATCTCTAGATTGCCTCAGCACATCCACAAGGACGAAGGCATACTATATCACTGACCATGGGCCTCCGCATCCAGATCATCCAGGCTGTTGCAATGGGAGGAAACAGGACTTGATCAACTCAAGACGAGTGCATTTCGTCGGGATCGGCGGGACCGGCATGGCCCCATTGGCTACCATTCTCCTGCAGTCGGGTACCGGGGTATCAGGGTCTGACTGCAAGGACTCCCCGACGCTCAATAAGCTGAGGCAGGCTGGGGCCAGAGTGTCACTGGGCCACTCCGCTTCGAACCTCGATCAGCCCGATCTGGTCGTAGTCTCTCTCGCAGTGAACGGCGAGAATCCCGAGGTGATCGAGGCAGAGCGCCTTGGTATTCCGGTCCTTACGAGGGCGCAGCTCCTTGGCTCGCTCTTCAACGAGAAGAAGGGCGTCGCAGTCGGCGGAACGCACGGAAAGACCACGACTGCATCGATGATCGCATACGTTCTCGAGAGAACGGGCCAAGACCCGACCATCGCGGTGGGCGGAGAGATCCTTGACTTGGGCTTCGGCGGCAAACTGGGGCGAGGCCGGTACTTCGTGGCCGAGGCGGACGAGGCGTACAAGTCGTTCTTCGAGCTCAAACCCTTCGTGAGCGTCGTGACGAGCATCGACGACGACCACCTCGACCATTACGGGTCGTTTGAGGGCGTAGTCGAGGGCTTTCGGCGTTTCATAGGGCAGACGCAGCCCGATGGATATCTGGTTGCCTGCGGAGACGACCCAAATGTGATGGCAGCGACAGATGGTTACAGGGGGCGGGCCGCCTTCTATGGAGAGAAGAACGGTGACTACATAGTCGAGGACCTGCGCGTCGAGGACAGGAGCTGGAGGTTCAGAGTGAGGCGCAAGGGAGACACAGTCGAGATGTCTCTGAGGGTTCCGGGAGTACATAACGCACTGAATGCGACCGCGGCACTTGCAGCGTGCGAATGGCTGGGAGTGGATTGCAGCAGCGTATCCGAGGTTTTGGCGGAGTTCAGCGGCGCCCGCCGGCGCAGCGAGCTGATAGGCACAGTCGGCGGGATTGCGGTCTACGACGACTACGCTCACCATCCATCGGAGATTCAGGCTACCTTGAAGGCGTTCCGTGCGAGGCACCCCGGGCGGCTGGTGGTTGTCTTTCAGCCGCAGAGGTTTTCGAGGACTAGGCTGTTGATGAATCGTTTTGCGGGAGCATTCTCAGATGCGGACCTCGTCGTGGTAGATGACATATTCTATAAGGGAACGGGCGAAGCGCCCTTGGACGGCGTGAACTCGCGCCGTTTGGTTGAGCTGATAGGAGCCAATTCAGGGAAACCGGCGCTCTACATATCAGGCAAGGAAGAGATTGTGCGGTTCCTGTCTGAGCATGCGGAAAGCGGAGATCTCATCATAACGATGGGAGCTGGTGATATTCGAGAATGCGCAGTGCGGTTGGTGGAGACCTTTGGAGGCAGGACCGCATGAACCTGGATTCTTTGACTCGCGAGCTCAGAGCCAGTACTAAAGGCGAGCTGCTGCTGAACGAGCCGATGTGCAGGCACACCAGCTTTCGAATAGGCGGGCCCGCGGACGTGTTTTTCACTCCCGAGAACGAAGATGACTTCAAGACTGCCTTGGCTGTATGCAGACAGCATCAGGCGCCTGTAACGGTCATTGGCGGAGGGACCAACCTGCTGGTTTCTGATCTGGGCATTGAGGGTGTAGTCATATCTCTGGCCGGGCGGCTCAATGCGGTGTCAGTCCAGGGAACCTCGATCACTGTCGGCGCCGGCGCCCTGCTGGGCCAGGTGTCATCTACTGCGGCCATGCACTCACTGTCGGGGCTCGAGTTCGCCGCCGGCATTCCCGGAACCATTGCCGGCGCCGTGGCCATGAACTCGGCGGCCTTCGGCCGGCGCATGAGTGACGTGGTGACTTCGGTCAGGGCTTGCACGCTCGACGGACACGATGTGATCTTCAGTGCAGATGACTGCCGCTTCGGAGAGAAATCAAGCATTTTCCTTGATGGACAGCATGTCGTCTTGGCGGTGGTTCTCGGCCTCAAGATTGGTGACCCGTGCGAGATAAGGGAGGCCAGAGAGCGATTCGTTCGGGAAAGGAGTGCCAAGCAGCCGCTGAATCAACCTAGCGCGGGGTGCGCCTTCAGAAACCCCAAAGGAGAGGGTGCAGGACGGTACATCGATCAGGCTGGATGCAAAGGACTCAGGGTGGGTGACGCAGAGGTTTCCCGTTTGCACGCCAATTTCATCGTGAACCTGGGCTGCGCCACTGCAGCGGACGTGATGCAGCTGATGGACCAGGTCGTGGAATTGGTGGCTTCTAAGGTGGGAGTCAGGCTGGAACCCGAAATCCGTTTCATCGGGAGGCGGCCAGCATCTTGAGGAGGCATCAACGATGAGGTTTTCGATTGCCGGCGGCACGAGGCTGTCCGGCACTGTCAGGGTGAGTGGTGCCAAAAACTCCGTCCTGAAACTGATGGCCATGTCTCTGATGGCAAACGACCAATGCGTCATCCGAAACGTGCCAAGGATATCAGACGTCGAGACGATGAAAGGTGTGATCGAGGAGCTAGGTGCAACTGTCAACTGGAGCGGAGACACCATGATGGTCACTCCGCCCGAGCGCCTGGGCACGGAGGCGCCGGAGGAACTGGTGCGCGGCATGCGTGCATCGATTCAAGTAATGGGTCCGCTGCTCGCCAAGGTCGGCGAAGTCCACATAGTTCAGCCGGGAGGCTGCAGCATAGGTCATCGTCCCATTGACTTTCATCTGAAGGGCTTCAGGGCCATGGGAGCCGAGGTCGAGGAGCGGTATGGCTACGTCAGGGCGAGGGCGAACCGGCTCAAGGGTGCCACGATCTACCTCGATTTTCCGAGCGTCGGAGCGACTGAGAACCTGATGGCGGCCGGCGCCCTCGCAGAAGGAACCACCGTGATATGCAACGCAGCCCGCGAGCCTGAGATCGTCGATCAGCAGAACTTCCTGAACCTGATGGGTGCCAAGGTCCGAGGCGCGGGCACAGGCCAGGTCATCGTCGAGGGAGTCAAAGAGCTCGGCGGTGCAGACTATACTGTCATTCCCGATCGAATAGAGGCAGGGACGATGATGGTTGCAGCAGTCATTACCGGAGGTCATGTAACCGTTCAGGATGTCGAGCCGGAGCACCTGGGATTCCTCATTGCAAAGCTCAGAGAGATGGGAGCGGGCGTCGAAGTCTCGCACAACCGAATCGACTGCTTCGCCGATCAGCCGATAACCGGGACGACAGTCCGGTCCATGCCGTATCCCGGCTTTGCCACTGATCTTCAGCCGAATATCGCCGCACTCGCATCGACCGCAGTTGGGTGTAGCGTTCTCATCGAGACAATCTACTCCAACAGGTTCCATTACTTGGAGGAAATGCGGAAGATGGGTGCGAAAGTCATAATCGAGCAATCGACCGCGGTGATCAAAGGAGTCGAGAAGCTGACCGGCGCAAGTGTGACTGCTCCTGACCTGAGAGGGGGCGCGGCGCTTGTCCTCTGTGCCATGGCGGCAGATGGGAATTCGATCGTCGACGGTGTCGAGCTCATAGATCGCGGGTATGAGGAGTTTGAACGCAAGCTCAGCGGATTGGGAGCAAGGATTACACGAATCGAATGAATGGAAGTGACCTTGGTTTGGGCGACAGACTGTTCACAGCCGCAGTCACAGTAATATTGATGTGCAGCGCGGCACTAGCTCTCATGCATTCATCGACGTTTACGATCGAAGACATAGAGGTTCGAGGCAACTCATACTTCACCGACGGCGAGATCGTGGCTATGGCAGGGCTGTCCGATCCTGGGAATATATTCCGACTGAACGTGAGGAAGTCCGAGGAGAGCCTCGAGAAGTCTAGCAAGATCGAGCGTGCAGCCGTCCGGAAGCAGCTGCCGAACAGCCTGGTCATAGAGATTGCTGAAAGAAGAGGCGTCGGTCTGCTCCCCTACAACGGGGTGCTCTGCGAGATCGACGCGAACGGAGTCGTGATCACGGATATTGAGGACCCGAGCCGGGTCGCACTCCCGGTGCTGACCGGTCTGGTTCCTACCTATCTGGCCAGCGGCGAGAGAGCCCAGCCTGCCCGAATCGTCGACGCCGTGCGAGTCGTGGGGCAGTTCGATCCCAATGTGCTGCGTTTGCTGCGCGAGCTGAACGTAGCCGACACAGCGAATCTCGTGGGCCACCTGGTCTCGGGAGCCATGGTCGTCTTTGGGGATTCCCAGGGCATTCCGATGAAGAGCAGCGTCCTCCTGTCAATCCTGAGCGATTCAGAGCGAAGAGGCAAGACACTCACATACATAGATGTCAGCACGCCTGAAGCCTCCATCGCCCGCTGAGCCAGCCAGACTGGGTCTCAACCGCTCACTGAGCGCATCCAGGCAGGCATCGACCGCCCGGTCAGCGCACGGCCAGACGCGGTCGATCCACTCAATGCCTCAGACGCTAGAGGAGAAGCACGAACTGTGTGGAAATACAAAGTGTCTGCATCGCCTCAGACAGCTCACTGGTCTGCAGTCAGGAGGAGCGGCTCGCGTGGCTCAGGAGATTGCCCTTGGTGTTGATATCGGGACCAGTCGGATAAAGATGGTCGCCGGATATGTCGACTCCAGCGACACGCTGCATGTCGTTGCTTCCACGTCCGGTCCTTCAGAAGGAGTCAAGAAGGGATCCATAGCCAATTTGGACTCTCTTGCCCACTGCATTGCCGAGCAATGGGACAAGCTGCGGTCCGCAGGCGACATCAGGCCGAGTGTGTGTCTGACGTCCATTGACGGGACAAGCATTGCGTCGGTCAACAGCTCCGGTTCCGTTGCGATCGAGAGATCTGGGCCTGTAACTGAGTCTGACGTTCGGCGCGCACTCGACGCATCAGGCACGATCTCCCTCAAGTCGAGCGAGGCGATTCTGCATCTAATTCCCAAGTCGTTCACTGTCGACGATTGCTCGGGAATCGAGTCACCCCTGGGTATGACCGGAAGCCGTCTTTCGGTGGAGACGCACATCATAGTCGGATCACAATCTGCGGTGAGCAGCAGGGTCAGCGCCTTGAGCGGGACCGGGCTTCGGACCGTGGGCCTGGTCACTCACGGGGTCGCGTCTGCGGAGGGCGTGCTCGGAGCCGATGAACGTGATCTGGGCGTCTGCCTCGTCGACGTAGGTGCGGGCACGACCAACATCGTGGTGTACAAGGGTTCCGGGATCATCTACAGCTCGACGCTTGCGATCGGCGGCTCCAACATCACGAACGATCTTGCCCTGGGCCTTGGCGTTCCGTTCAGCGTAGCCGAGCGCCTCAAGGTCGCTCTCTCCGATCTCAGCCGCCTCGACAATGCACAAGACGAGCGAATCCCTGATGTCGACCTGAGCAAGTTTCTGAACGAAGCGGACCTGTCTCAGACGGGCGGAATCGTGAGGGCGCGGCTGGCTGAGATCTGTGAGCTGATAGCGTCGGACCTGCGGACGGCGGGCGTCCACAGGTACATACCGGCAGGGCTGGCCCTCACCGGCGGGACGGCGAATCTGGTGGGGTTCAGTGAGTTCGCGTCGGAGATTACCGGGTACAGATGTCATTGCGCAACCGCACGAAGAGTGCTGAGGAGTATTGACGTCTCCGCCAAGCCGGAATACGCATGTGCAGCCGGACTTGTGAGAATGGCATTTCGCGAAGACGCGTCGGAAATCGTCAGAAGAGTGGACAACATCGACGAGCGCGGATGGCGCCGGAGGGCACGGAGACTGGTGAGAGGGCTGCTGGGCTGACCGCACATGGCGAGCCAGACTGCCGGCGCTGCGTATATGCGAACACAAAAGAACGGAGGAGATCTGAGTGTTGGACCGCAACCTCATAGAACCAGTACAGGAGCAGAGCTACGCTCACCTCAAGGTGATAGGGATCGGCGGCGGTGGATGCAATGCTGTCAACAGGATGATCGAGAGCGGCCTTGCCGGCGTTGAGTTCATCGCTGTGAATACGGATGCGCAGGCGTTGAGAAGCTCGCTCGCGCCGACCAAAATTCAGGTGGGATATAACCTGACCAAGGGCTTGGGTGCGGGCGCCGACCCGGAGATCGGGAGAAAAGCTGCAGAAGAAAACATAGATGACATCAGGGAGAGCCTCCAAGGTGCAGACATGGTCTTCATAACCGCCGGCATGGGAGGGGGCACCGGAACGGGCGGAGCTCCTGTTGTGGCTCAAGTGGCGAAAGAGATGGGAGCTTTGACGGTCGGAGTAGTCACCCGTCCATTCACATTTGAAGGGAAGCCGAGGAGCAGCCAGGCGGAGACCGGCGTGAAGAACCTCAGGGAAACGGTGGACACTCTGATCACGATTCCGAACGACAGGCTTCTGCAAGTGGTGGAGAAACGCACTTCCATCCTGGAGGCCTTCCGCATGGCTGACGACATTCTGCGCCAGGGAGTTCAGGGCATTGCTGACCTCATCATGATCCCGGGCTTGATCAACCTCGACTTCGCAGACGTCCGCACGATCATGACCGATGCAGGCTCGGCGCTGATGGGGATCGGTCAAGCCTCCGGAGACGACCGCGCGATCGAGGCGGCCAAGGCTGCCATTTCGAGCCCGCTGCTCGAAACGTCGATTGAGGGAGCCAAGGGCGTGCTCATGAGCATAACGGGCGGGCCTGACCTTGGGCTGTTCGAAGTCAACGAAGCTGCGGCCGTGATATCGGAGGCCGCCGACCCGGACGCGAATATCATATTCGGTGCGGTGATCGATGAGAAGCTGGGAGACTGTATCAGAGTGACAGTCATCGGCACGGGTTTCGGAGAGAAGAAACGCCGGAAGCAGGGATTTGGAGACGTCGATATAAGGCCGTTCGTCAGCGACGACCTTGACATTCCTGCGTTCCTCCGCAAATCGAAGAGACAGGGCGCGTAGGGAGGAATGGACGCGCGGGTCGGCTAGTATAGTACAGGTGGTTGCCCACGATGATCGGTTTCGGAGGGCTGGTTTGTCATGGAAGCATCCTCTGGTGTCTCGCTCATCGCTGCAGGGCTGGTTATCAATTTCGTCATGACGTTCGTGATGCTCTGGGCCTCTGCAGAGGTGATGGGGCGCCGGAGGACACGGCATCGGCTCGCGCTCGGCGCGGCTACGGCTACGGCATTTGTTGCCGTGATTCTTCTGCTAGTCGGATACGGTTTCATCGAGTTTCTGTCAGTCCCCACTATCTTGATCGCTCTGGCCTCGATCCCGGCATCGGTTTGCGTATCGTTCTCCCCGCTTAAGCCGGGCGATCTCGTAAGGCTGTCGGTCCTCGCGCTGTTCTTCACCTGGCTGGCCGCAGGCGTGACGGTCGCGGTGAACATCTACACCGGTGGATGGATGATCGGCACAGGATGGGACATGATAACCAGTCTCATCATAGCTGTCGGCTCTGTCCTGCTTGTGGCGGAATTGGGGTGGGGAATAGTCCACAAGCGCATGAGGGAAACCCTGTACTTCGTACCCATAAGAATACTGCTCGGCAGCGAGAGAATCGAGACGAACGCCCTGATAGACACCGGCAATCAGCTTAGGGACCCGCTGACCGGCGCACCCGTCGTCATAGTGGAATATGAGCTCATCAAAAAGGCAATTCCAGGCGAGGCTCTGGCTGCGTTTGAGAACGGCACGGAGTCTCCGTATGAGCTGCTGGCCTCTCTGTCCTCATCGCCCGATTGGGCAAGACGAGTCCGACTGATTCCATTCACCTCGCTGGGCAAGGAAAAAGGAATGCTGATCGGGATCAGACCGGACTGCCTGGAGATACTCGAGGGGCAAGTCGGCCTCTCCATCACGAACGTCATATTAGGGGTGCATCCCAGGCACCTGTCATCTTCGCATGAGTACCAAGCACTGCTCCATCCTGAACTCCTTGCTACAGTGTGACCCTGCTTGTGCGCCTGCGGCAGTGCGAATAGGGAGCAGATCTAGATGTATGCGGCCTTTAGAGGTCTGAGATGGCGTCTGCGAATAGTCTTGCTGCGCATCTTCGCACGGCTTGGGATATTCCCGGAGCTGGTCATCTACTACGTCGGAAGCGGCGAGGCGCTTCCTCCTCCGCTGAGTTCAGAGGAAGAGGCGATCCTGCTTGCGCGCTTGGAGAAGGGCGACTTCAGGGTCAGGGGCGAGCTCATAGAGCGAAATCTGCGCCTCGTGGTCTACATAGCCAAACGGTTCGAGAATACCGGCATCTTCATTGAGGATCTCGTATCGATCGGCACAATCGGGCTGATTAAAGCGGTCAACACCTTCAACCCTCAGAGAAAGATCAAACTCGCCACCTATGCGTCGAGATGCATTGAGAATGAGATACTGATGTATCTGCGCAGGAGCAGCAAGTCGAGATCGGAGGTGTCGTTCGACGAACCGCTGAACATCGACTGGGACGGGAACGAGTTGCTCTTGTCAGACGTGCTCGGCACCGAAAACGACATTATCTACAAGTACATCGAGGATGAAGTCGACAAGTCGTTGCTGGCGTCGGCTCTCGGAAGCCTCAACAGGCGAGAGAAGAAGATCATGGAACTGCGCTTCGGCCTGTCGGACGGAGTGGAGAAGACTCAGAAAGAAGTGGCCGACCTCCTCGGGATATCTCAGTCGTACATATCGCGCCTCGAGAAGCGGATCATCAAGAAGCTCAAACGGGAAATCCAGAGAATCGAATAAGGGCGCGCGTGGCGCAGCCGCACACCCGGCATTGATTGAAAGCGCTGGCAAGCAGCGCTTTTTTTGTTGGGTATAAAAGACTCGGGGCATGTCAATAATGGTACTGTGCTTGACGGAATATGGAAAACGTGACTACTCTGCTGCATTGAGCGGTTTCTGTGGCGAAACCGCGTGCTGTTGGGTCGGGAGACGACGTCTCCGAGACACTGGTGGTACCAGGCTGGCCAGGTTTCCGAGCATGGTTCTCCTGCCGCTTTTGGGGGGAAGCCGAAGGTGAACAAGGTCGAGATCTGTGGAGTCAATACGTCGAAGCTGCCCGTGCTCAAGAGCGCGCATATGAGAGAGCTGCTGCAGCGAGTCAGGCAGGGCGACGAAGAAGCGAGACAAGAGCTCATCCAGGGGAACCTCAGACTGGTCCTCAGTGTGATCCAGCGGTTCAACAACAGGGGAGAGTACGTGGATGATCTCTTTCAGGTGGGCTGTATCGGACTCATAAAGGCGATCGACAACTTCGATCTCAGCCAAAACGTGAAGTTCTCCACCTACGCAGTCCCGATGATCATCGGCGAAATCCGCAGGTACCTCAGAGACAACAACCCGATCCGGGTCAGCCGGTCTCTGCGCGACATCGCGTACAAGGCTCTGCAGGTGCGAGACCGCTTGATCAATAGGCACTCGAAGGAGCCCACTATATCTGAACTCGCAGAGGAGCTTGGACTGCCTCGAGAGGAGGTAGTCTACGCGCTCGACGCCATTCAGGAGCCGGTCTCTCTATTCGAGCCCATCTACCATGACGGAGGCGATCCCATTTATGTCATGGATCAGGTGGGAGACGAGAAAAACGAGGATGTCAACTGGCTTGAGGGAATCGCCATCCGCGAGGCGATCGAGAAGCTCAGCGAGAGGGAAAGGCGGATCCTGAAACTGAGGTTCTTCGAGGGAAGGACCCAGATGGAGGTAGCTGAAGAAATCGGCATCTCACAGGCCCAGGTGTCCAGGCTCGAGAAGGCCGCGCTCAAGCACATGCGCAGGTTCGTGTGAGGAGAGAGGGAAAAATGCGTTCTATCCCATCGTATCGGCATTCGAGGAATGCCTGTGGGAGCTCGTGGGTGGTCTGGATTCGACGGAGGATTCTTACAGCTTTAGTAATCGCACTGGTGACAGGGTGTCTAGCCGGACTCTGCCTCGGCGTGTCCTCGACCCTGGCGACCGGGTCCTCGCCGTTGACCGAGTCTCTGATCCGACTTCATGTGATACCCAACAGTGACACCTTTGAGGACCAGGCTCTGAAGCTCAAGGTCAGAGATGCGGTCCTAGCCAGGGCTTCGCAGATCCTCGAGGGAGTGACGAGCAAGGAGGACGCTGCGAGACTCATAGAGGAGCACCTTGACCAGCTGTCCGCCGTGTCGATTGAGGCGGTGAAAGCCGAGGGCTACGATTACGAGGTGTCGGTGTCCGTCGGGCGGTTTGCGTTTCCGGATAGAGTGTACGGAGTGCTCAAGGTGCCGGCCGGTGAATACGACGCGGTCAGAGTGACGATCGGCGCAGGAAGAGGGTCCAACTGGTGGTGTGTCATATTTCCGCCGTTGTGTTTCATAGATATGTCAGGAGCGGAGCCAATCGCGGACAGATCGCAGGCTCAGTCCTTGCCTGCACTCCCGGTGGAGACTGCGCCGGAGGACTGGACAGGCATCGAAGAAGCGGTTTCGAGCGCAGCTGACGAGAGAGAAAGGCTGCAAGCCTATCTTCAGGCGTACGTGCAGGCGAATGAACCTGAAGCCAGCCGGCTCGACGGCGAACCGGTCTCTGATGTTCAAGGCGAAGGAGATGCTGACCGTGGAAGCGGGCGAGGAGGCCTGATGGCACGCCTCGAAGGCGAGATCGGAAAGCTCGCAAGGCATTTCCCTCTCCCCAGGTTCGCGATCCAGCAGTGGTTCCGGATATTCTAGGCCGGATCCGGTACTGTTACGAGTCCGGCCGCGCTTCTCCGACTGCCGCCGCCCCGGTTTGCACCTTTGGTGTGCCTCACGCATAGTGTGTATGAGGAAGGCCGGGGGGTATCGGCGATGCTTATACGCATATCAGATCTGAGAGTCAGAGAAGTCATAAACATCAGAGATGGGCGTAATCTTGGTGTTGTCAGCGATGTCGAGTTTGACATGGAGAAAGGTTCAGTTCAGGCACTGGTTGTGCCGGGAGAAGGCAGGCTCTTGGGGTTGTTCGGCAGGCGCCAAGATGTCGTGATCCCCTGGCACCGGATAAGGAAGTTCGGCGAGGACGCAATACTGGTCGACGTCGACGACCTCGACGACGAGTAGTGGACCGGATCAACTGTGTCCCCTCAGGCTCTGGGCAGCGATCGCACATTGTGATTGCTGCCCTTTCCTTTTATAATGGGTGTGGGAGTGTGACGCAGATGAGGTGTCCGTTCTGCGGCGAGCAAGAGACGAAGGTGACGGATTCCAGAGCGGCGGATGACGGCTGCTCTGTGCGCAGGCGGCGAGAGTGCACGGTCTGCGGCCGCAGGTTCACCACATATGAGGTCGTCGACCGGACGCCGCTTCTCGTCATAAAGAAGGACGGCAGCAGAGAGGAGTTCGACCGGAACAAGATCCTGGCCGGCATCATGAAGGCGTGCGAGAAGCGTCCGGTGGCTGTTGCCGATCTCGAAGCGGCGGTATCTGACATTGAGAGGGCTCTTCGCAACAGGCTCGAGCCCGAGGTTACCAGCAGGGACATAGGCGAGCTGGTCATGGAGAAGCTCAGAGCCATCGATGAAGTTGCATATGTCCGCTTCGCCTCTGTGTACAGGCAGTTTAAAGACATTACAAGGTTTAAACAGGAGCTGGAGAGGCTCCTTGACGAACAGTGACGAGCTTCTGTGTTTGCTCCAGGCCGTATTAGGTGCAAGGAGGTTGCATGGCGCGTGTGGCGCATCGTGCAAACCGACGGGACTACCCTCGTGTCCCTTGCTGAGCTGCACGACGCTTTTGGAATCGGAGCAGGTTTTTCGACGCGTCTAGGCGGGGTGAGCGCCCGGCCGTTTGACGCCTTGAATATCGGCCTGCATGTCGGCGACAAGCCGGAGGACGTGCTCGAGAACAGGAAGAGGCTTGCCCGGGCGATCGGGCTCGATCTCGACACTATGGTCTTTGCCAACCAGGTCCATTCAGCAACAATAGCTGAGGTCGGCACTGCCGACCGCGGAAGAGGGGCCTGCTGCACCGACAGCGCAATCGCAGCCACCGATGGTCTGATGACTCGTGCCAGGGGCGTGGCACTCGCGCTGACTTTCGCAGACTGCGTTCCAATCATCCTGTTCGCACCTTCGGTTCCCGCCATTGCAGTGGTTCATGCGGGATGGCGAGGCACCGCTGCGTCGATCGCAGCTTCGTCGGTCGTGCTTCTGTCGACAACGTACGGAGTCGACAGATCGAGCATCTACGCTGTGATCGGCCCGTCGATAGGTCCATGCTGCTATGAGGTGACAGCCGAGGTGGCTTCTGAAGTGGAGGCGGGATCCGGCTGTTCACGACCGTTCGGTCAAGAGAAAGCCGCCTCCACAGATGTTGCCGGCGCACACACTCCTTGCGTAGAGACTGCCAGGACAGGCACTGCGAGCATAGACACTGCCGGCGGAGACACAGCCGCAGGCAAGGCGCGTGTCAGCCTCGATCTTCCGGCCCAGAACATCGCGCAGCTGATTAGGGCCGGTGTGCCTGATTCCAATATTACCCACGTGAACATCTGCACATCCTGTCGCCGCGATCTGTTCTTCTCGCACAGAGCCGATCGAGGTCGAACAGGCCGTTTTGCGGCATTTGCCTACATCCCCTGTCCACGCTTATAATAGGACTGAAGACGAGGTGATAGGATTTGCCGTCACTGTCTGAGCGCGTCGAGGCTGTGAGGAAGAGGATCGAGCGTGCCGCCGAGTCGGCAGGCAGGACTCCACAGGACATCACGCTGGTCGCTGTCACAAAGAACGTCCCCGTCGATCGCATTCGTGAGGCCATCGAGCTCGGCATCAGCCAGGTCGGAGAAAACAGAGTGCAGGAAGCTGAACAGAAGATCGCCGCGCTCGGACCATGTGCAGCGACCTGGCATCTCATAGGTTCCCTGCAGACGAACAAGATAAACAAGGCTCTTCGACTCTTCAGCCTGATCCACTCGATTGACAGCAAGCGCCTGGCGGCAGCCGTTCAGTGTCGCGCTGAGAGAGAGGGAATCGTGGTACCGTGCCTGATTCAGGTGAACGTCTCCGGCGAGGAGACCAAGCACGGCATCACATTCGAGTCTGCTGTGTCGGATATCCGTGAAATAGCAGAACACAGCTGTCTGGAGATCCGAGGGCTGATGACCATCGCGCCGTACACAAGTGACCCTGAAAGCGTACGACCGATCTTCCGCAAGCTTCGGGAACTGGCTGACAGGGTTAGCGAGCTCGGCTTGCCTAGAGTGAGTATGGACGTCTTGTCGATGGGAATGAGCGGGGACTTCGAGGTCGCAATCGAGGAGGGCGCCACGATGGTGAGGATCGGCTCTGCTCTGTTCGGCCAGAGGGGGTAGTGCTTGCGGTGAGGCGGAGTGTAATCGACCGCATATTAGCACTTATGGGACTCGATATCGGCATGGACCCCGAGGAGGAAATGGTCGAACGCGACATCCGGGCGATGGAAACCGTCGAAGCTCAGTTCGGTGACAAGGTTGTCACCCTGCGCTCTTCGAGCAACGCAAGACTCATGATCGTCGAACCAAAGGGCTTCGGCGAAGTGCGGCGCATATGCGACCACCTGAGGCGGAGACGGCCGGTCATAGTGAATGTCAAAGAATGCGACCCGTCGATAGCTCGGAGGATACTCGACTTCGCCATGGGAAGCACGTATGCGATGTCCGGTCACATGCAGAAGATCACTGACGGCGTATTCCTGTTCACGCCGGACAACTACGAGATCGTCGGCGAGGAGACCGTCAAAGGGCGGTAGGGCGAAGGCATTGCGAAAAGGCGACGTACGGGGCAGTGCCGGAGGGCTGTAGAGTGGAGGACACCGCTGAAAGGCGGTGTGCGATGGGGGTGCGATGAATGGACGTTCACGTGGGGATCATCGGTGCAGGCGCGATGGGTGGGGCAATTGCGTCCGCTCTTGTCAATCGCGGTATTTGCGATGCTGCAAGACTGCACGTCAGCGATGCGGACTCCCGCAAGCTCGAGTCAATCCGAAGCTCTCTGTGCGTGCATACGACTGAGTCGAACCGCGAAGTGGTCTCGAACTCGTCGGTGGTGCTGTTCGCTGTGAAGCCTCAGATACTGCGCACCGTGATCGACGATCTCAGGAGCGTCCTGCGCAATGACCAGCTGCTGGTGTCGGTTGCTGCAGGTGTTTCCACTCGGGCGGTAGAATCCTGGCTGCCGTTTGCCGCTCGTGTCGTGAGGGCCATGCCGAATACGCCCGGGCTGATAGGCGCAGGCGTCACAGCAGTGTGCAGAGGCAGGCATGCGACGAGTGAGGACATCGAGTTGGCCGGTATATTGTTCGGCTCCTTGGGAGAAGTCATCAACGTCGACGAGTCTGCGATGGATTCGGTGACCGGGCTGAGCGGCAGCGGGCCCGCATACTGCTATCTGTTCATCGAGTCGTTGGCAGAGGCCGGTGTTCTCAACGGTCTGCCGAGAGAAACCGCCTTGAAACTGGCCTATCTGACTGCGCTCGGTTCTGCAATGATGGTGAAAGAGACGGGTGAGCACCCGTCAGTTCTCAAAGCGGCAGTGACATCGCCGGCCGGAACTACCGCAGCAGGTCTGTCAGTACTCGAGAAAGCGGGGTTCCGCTCGGCAGTGCTGGACGCAGTCTCGGCCGCAGTCCGCCGCAGCAAGGAGCTGTCGGGGACAGATCAATAGGTAGGGGAGTCAACTGGATGATTAGGTATGAACTGTGGCGAGTCATCAGCCTCGCGCTTAGAGTATACGAAATACTCCTGTTGGCAAGGGTCGTGCTGTCGTGGGTGAGCATGGACCGCAATGCCCTGACAGACTTCATATACAGGGCCACAGAGCCTGTTCTGAGGCGGATCCGGGAGCTTATACCCGCACTCATGGGTCCGATCGATTTCTCCCCCCTGATCGCATTCCTGCTTATTAGGCTGGTGGAGACTCTCCTCTACAGAATTCTGTTTGGGCTCTAGCCGGGCGCGAGCTTTCATTGGGCATCTTTGTCACACTGGAGGAATGGGTTTGGTCGACATCTTGAGTGAAGTGAGGATAGAAGAGCTCTTCTCAACCGACGCGGACCGGCTGATGGCGTCCAGAGTCGCTGAACTGGTCCGACAGACCTTGCAGACTGCCGATCCTCAGATCACTGGATTCCTTGATCCTGCGCAGCAGGAAGTGCTGCGTCAGGTGCTGCACTGCACTCCTGACGTGAGATATGTCATGTCTGGCGGGTACAGAGGCGCTGAGCGCAAACGCGCTATCATCATGCCGTCATACTTCATCAACGAGTATTTGGACTTCCGGATAGGGGCCGTGGAGATCATTCCCCAGTCAGACGGCGAGCCACTGTCGCAAGAGGACTACCTAAGAGCCGTTCTCTCCCTGGGGCTCGATCGAGACAGGTTCGGCGACATCGTCGCGCTCGATGACCGCGGCCAGGTCTTTGTGGACGCCGAAGTCCAGGAGTCTGTCGAGAAGGCGTTGACCAGAGTCGGAAGGTATCGGGCGGCTGCTCGATCGATAGACCCTGACAGGGTGGATGTGGTTCCTGAGCAGGTGCATGAGATCGAGCGCACCGTGGCATCGCTGCGGCTCGATTCCGTGGCGGCCGCGGGTTACGCGACATCCAGGACGAGGATGGCGGAACAGATTAGGGCCCGCCAGGTCAAGCTCAACTGGGACGAGGTCGAGAAGCCCGATCTCCAGGTCTCTTGCGGCGACGTCATTTCGATGCGCGGGCGAGGACGAGTGGTGCTGGAGGAGGTTATCGGCGAGACCAAGAAGGGACGTTTCCGCATCCGTCTGAAAAAACTGGTTTGAGAGTCGGTACTGCTGCGGCTTTGTGGGAACACTACACCTGGGCTCGTGATACTGCACGGCAAAGGTGTATTGCTCAGTGAATCATCGGGAGAAAGAAGAGGGAGCTTGCAGGCTCTCAGACAAGATCGCGGCCCTCGCCGAGCGGCTAGAGAGGGCCGACATAGCTGAGTTTGTTGAGTTCTACAAGCGACCGAGCAGAGTGATCTACGTCAGCTTCATAGGAGGACTGGCCAGAGGGCTGGGGATAGCGATTGGCACGACGCTTCTCTTCGCCCTGGTGTTCTACCTGCTCACCTTGGTGGTCAGGCTCAATCTTCCTCTCATCAGCCGAGTGATTGCCGAAGTCGTAGATCTAGTGCAGCGGAATCTCAAGACGCTCGAGACACTCAGGTAAGAGGCAGAACCGCTCGCAGAAGCCTAGAGAGCGGTCAGTCTGTCAAGGCTCGACGGCCGGTGCAGTGTAAGCCTAAGAGACCACGGAGGGAAGTGGTACCTTGGACGAACGTCTTGTGAGAATACTCAGGCGCAAGCTGACGGCTCTCAGGCATCGCGTGAGGAGCCAGCTGGCTGAGATGGAAGCGGGGATGATGGGCAGCTCTCAGTCGGAATGGTCTGGGGAACTGTCTGCCTACGACAACCATCCTGCCGACTCGGCCTCGGAGACCTATCACAGAGAGCAGCAAGTCGGCCTGATCGACAGTCGGCGGAGGATCCTGTCGATGATCGACGGCGTGATCGCCAAGATGGACGACGGGACGTACGGGCTGTGCGAGAAGTGCGGGCGTGAGATTCCCGCGGAGAGACTGGAAGCAATTCCTTTCACACTTCTCTGTAAGGAATGTCGCGAAGCCCAGGAGGCAGAAATGGTCAGTCATCCGCGCCCGCCCGAGGAGGGCCTGATACGCGATCTGTTCGCCAGGCTGTTCAGCGAGGGCGACTCCGTAGGGACAGACGGAGAGGACGTGTGGCAGGACGTCGCCGAGTACGGCACGTCAGGAACTCGTCAGGACATGCCAGGCATAGTCGCTGTCGATTCCGAGGAGGACACACGGGCGGTCGAGGGAACTGATAGTGCGGCAGATGAGGAGTACGATGGTATCTAGCAGATCCGCCAGGCCGATTCGCCATGTATGCTATCTTGTGACGCTGGCCTCGTGTATCTTACTGGATCAGATCACGAAGTACCTTGTGGAGAGGCTCGTGCCTGTAGGCAGCCGCATCAAGGTGATCGGCCCTCTCGTCATCACCCACGTGAGAAACGAAGGCGGCGCGTTTGGGATATTCCAGGGTTCACCGGTGGGGCTTGGCCTGCTCGGCATCGGCCTTCTCTGCGCGGTTGCCCTGTGGTGGCGGTGCGACTCGTCGGCGGTCAGGTCTCCTTGGGGACTGGTCTTTCTTGGATCGGGCAGCTTCGGAAATCTCATCGATCGGCTCGCCAGAAGAGCCGTAGTGGACTTCATCGACGTGGGGTTCTGGCCGGTGTTCAACGCTGCGGATTCGTTCATACTGGCGGGCGTAGTCCTGCTGGCGTGGACGGCAGTGTCCGGCATGAGGCAGACAGACAGCTCAACAGGAGTCTGTGACGGCCATACGGATTAAGGGCCTCGATAGCAATATGGGCTGCGAACTGCAATGACCATGGACTGTGAACTGCGGAAGCGCAAGGTGGGAGCTGTGAGCCGACGGGTTGCTGGGATCCCGCGGATCGGCAGAGGAGGCTGCTCATGCGACCAGAGTTGTTCAACATTTTCGGAGTAAGTGTGTACTCATATGGCTTTGCGCTGGCAGTGGCATTCGCCGTCGCCACGCTCGCAGTCACTCGCGAAGTCCGCCGATACTCCATTGATCCTGGCTATGTGTTGGATTTGGGCATACTGACGTGCGTATCGTCTGTAGTCGGGTCTCGCCTGGTATTCGTTCTGTTGAACGCCTCCTGGTACATGAACGCGCCTGAGCAGATCCTTCGCCTGACTGATGGAGGCCTGTCATTCCATGGAGGACTAGCCGCAGGAATCCTGTCTGGGATAGTCTATTGCCGAATCCGGGGCATCGACCGCTGGCAGATGGCGGACATAGTAGCGCCATACGTTGCGCTCGGCTACGCAATCGTGCGGATCGGGTGCTTTCTCAGAGGATGCTGCTACGGTGTCCCTTCTGGCCTGCCTTGGGCTTTTCCCGTGTCCGAGTTTGATGACATCCCCAGGCACCCAACTCAGCTTTACTCGTTCGCACTCAGCCTGCTTCTGTTTCTTTACCTGCTCTCGCGAAGAAACCATACGGGGTTCAAAGGCATGCTGATGTTCCAGTACGTCGCACTCTACTCCATAATGAGGTTCCTTGTAGAGTTCGTTCGTGACGGGGAACGCCTGGCCCTCGGATTGACTCTTGCGCAGTTTGTGTCTCTCGGGGTCGGAGCGGTCACGTTCATACTAATAGCGGTCCTTTCAAGGCGTTTTCGCGAGGTAGGAGGAGCTCAAATTGGCAGCAGGGCGTCGTAAGGACAATGAGGCCTCGGCGGCTGCGAACGACACGTCGGCTGAGCTAGTCCGGCTGTGTGCGGCGGCACCGGATGCGGGATTGAGGATCGATTCGTACATATCTGGCAATGTGCGCGAGATGAGCCGGTCCCAGGCAAGGCGGTTGATCGAGCGCGGCCATGTCCGAGTGATGTCAGGCGGCTCCGTCCGGTCCCCCAAGCCGTCGTACGAAGTCCGTGCCGGCGATGTCATCGAGATTCGAATACCCCCTCCTGAACCTGCCGGAGTCTCTCCTGAGGAGATTCCCCTGGATATCGTCCACGAGGACTCGAGCGTGATCGTGGTCAACAAGCCTCGGGGCCTTGTGGTTCACCCGGCGCCGGGCAATCGCAGCGGGACGCTGGTGAACGCGTTGCTCAACCACTGTACCGATCTCGCAGGCATAGGAGGAGTCCAGAGGCCCGGGATCGTGCATAGGCTGGACAAAGACACCTCAGGCCTGATGGTCGTGGCCAAGGATGACGAATCATATGCCTCGCTCGCAGACCAGATACGGTCGCGCACGGCCAGACGCGAGTACATCGCCATTGTGCACGGGACTGTCGCAACCGACTCAGGCCGAATCGAAGCTCCGATAGGGAGGCATCCTGTTCATCGCAAGCGGATGGCTGTGGTTGACAGGGGCGGAAGGCCGGCGATTACCCACTTCGAAGTGCTGGGCCGCGCCGACGGATATACGCTGGTCAGATGCAGACTGGACACCGGCCGCACGCACCAGATACGCGTTCATATGTCCTACATAGGGCATCCGATAGTGGGCGATCCGGTCTACTCCAAGCGCAAGCACACTTTCGACATCCGCGGGCAGGCGCTGCACTCGAGCCATCTGGAGTTCAATCACCCTCGGTCGGGAGAACGAATGTCATTTGACGCGGACATGCCCGTGGATATGCGCGAAATCCTGTCCCGCTTGAATTGGACGAGCAGAACGAGCCTCATCGACCATGATGCTCGTTGACCCGGAGGCGGCGCATTGATATAATAAATATCAAAAGATCGATGCGCACCTTTAAGCCAGTCCAGAGAGGCTGGAAAGGAATCCGATCCGAATCCCGGTCAACCCTCGTCGATGGTGTCCGGGTGGCACTAGACTCTGCACAGCCTCTCTGGACCTCAGAGAGGCTGTTTTGTGATCGATGTGACGTTACCCTGGGAGAAGGTGTGCCGGATGGCAGGGCGGAACCTCGCCGAGAAAGCCCAGTTGATGGATGCCAACGACATACGCCGAGCAATCGTGCGAATCGCTCATGAAGTCATTGAGAGGAATCAGGGCGTGAGCGATCTTGCGGTCGTCGGAATCCGAACCCGGGGAGTTCCGCTGGCCAGGCGCCTCGCGGACGCAATTCGGTCAATAGAGTCGACCCCTGTGCCCGTCGGCGTTCTTGATATCACCCTCTACCGAGACGATCTCACAACTATCGGCGTTCACCCGGTTGTCCACAAGACTGAGGTACCGTTTGACATCACTGACAAAGTCGTGGTCCTGGTTGACGACGTGATCTACACCGGCAGAACCGTTCGGGCGGCGCTCGACGCTTTGATGGACATGGGGAGGCCGAGGCTGATACAGTTAGCGGTCCTGGTCGACAGAGGGCACAGAGAATTGCCGATAAGACCAGACTTCGTAGGAAAGAACGTGCCCACCTCGAAACGAGAGGTAATAAGCGTGAGGCTCCAAGAATCCGACGGCGAAGAACGAGTCGTGATTCAGGAGTTAACAGGAGAATTGGAATCCGGATAGAGAAGAGCAGTCCACAACCCCCCTTTAAATCAGTCCAGAGAGGCTGGCAAGGGAAGAGAAGCTGAAGGGACCTCCTTGCTGGCCCGCGTGGGTTGGTGAGGAGGTTTTCATATATCAAGCCGGCAAGCTCGATAGCACCTAATCAGGAGGGATATTGATGAGTAACGTAAGATTCGATGTCCATGACAAGCCCCCAATTGGCCAGTGGGTTCCTCTCAGTATTCAGCACGTCTTTGCAATGTTCGGAGCCACTGTGCTGGTGCCCCTGCTGACGCACATGAGTCCTTCGGCAGCCCTGTTCACTTCCGGCTTTGGGACCCTGGTGTACATCTTGATCACGCAGGGCAAGGTTCCCGCCTATCTCGGCTCGTCGTTCGCGTTCATTCCTCCGCTCATCGCAATTTCGGCGAACTACGGCATTGAGTATGCCCTGGGCGGAGCTTTCGCCGTCGGTTTCGTGTACTTGCTCATCGGCGGGATCATCAGGGCGTTCGGACTGGGTTGGATGGACAGGTTCTTGCCGCCCGTGGTCATCGGTTCCGTCATCGTGACCATAGGTCTGAACCTCGCGCCGGTCGCGATGGATATGGCAATGAATGACGCAACCGGCTACAACGGATACTACGTGCTGGTTGCGGTGGTGACTCTTGCGATCGCGATCATATGCGCTGTGTTGCTGAAGGGGTTCTTCACGGTAATACCGGTCCTGCTCGGGATAATCGGGGGATACGTCTTCACGCTGGTCGTGGGATGGATCTGGCCGAGCCATGCGCTGATCGATTTCGGTGTCGTGTCTTCGGCAAACTGGTTTGGCTTCGCGAAGTTTGCATTGCCGAAGTTCGCACTGGTCCCGATCGCCGCATTTGCACTGGTGTCGTTCGCCACGATAGCTGAACACCTGGGCGACACCCTGGTGACCAGCAGAGTGGTCGGCCGCGACTTCTACAAGGATCCGGGACTGCACAGGACGCTTGCAGGAGATGGGATCGCCACTTCACTGGCTGCGCTGTTCGGAGGCCCTCCGAATACCACCTACGGAGAGAACATCGGCGTCATGGCCATCTCAAGAGTATACAGCGTCTGGGTCATCGGCGGCGCTGCCGTGATGGCGGTAGTGCTGTCGCTGATACAGAAGTTCGGAGCCCTGCTCCAGACCATTCCGACACCAGTCATGGGCGGGATCTCGATGATGCTGTTTGGGGTAATAGCAGCCAGCGGCATCCGGACGCTCGTGGAGAGTGGCATAGACTACAGCCGCAAGCGGAACCTCATCATCTCGTCCGTGATCCTGGTAATAGGCATCGGCGGAGGCAAGCTGCTCTTCCCAATAAGCGAAGCTCTTGAGTTCAAACTTGAGGGAGTCGCCCTCGCGACTTTGGTCGGCATAATACTCAACCTCGTTCTTCCCAGAGACATCGAGGTCAACGGGGCTTCCAAAGACAAGCAGGACAAGCTCGGGCAGGCTGCTGCTTCAGCAGAGTAACGTGATCCAAGCGCGCCGGGCTTCTCGCATTGCTTCGAGGGGTCCGGCGCGCCCCGCAGCCGAAGAAGGGATGGTGAACTGATGGCCCTCAGACGAAAGGATTTGCTTGGACTCGAGGATCTGACGAGAGAGGAGATAGAGCTGATCCTCGATACGGCGGAGCCGTGCAAGCAGATCTTCACCAGAGACATACGCAAGCTTCCCACGCTGCGTGGAAAGACAATGGTGAACCTCTTTTACGAACCCAGCACCCGCACTCGAACATCATTCGAGCTGGCTGGGAAATGGATGAGTGCGGACGTCATCAACATCGCCGCATCCTCGAGCTCGGTGGTGAAGGGCGAAAGCCTGAAAGACACTGTGAGAACGCTTGAGTCGCTTGGTGCCAATATCATCGTGATGAGACACAGGGCCGCAGGTGCACCTCATTTCCTGGCAAGATCAGTCGACGCAGCAGTGGTCAATGCAGGTGACGGGGCTCACGAGCACCCTACTCAAGCTCTGCTGGACCTATACACTATCAGAGAGAAGAAAGGCAGGATTGAGGGACTCAAGGTGTTGATCGTCGGCGACATCCTGCACAGCCGCGTGGCGAAGTCGAACATCTGGGGGCTCACCAAGATGGGAGCCAGCGTCACTGTGGTCGGCCCGCCGACGTTGATCCCGCCCGAAATCGAGAAAACCGGGGTGAAGGTGTCATACAACCTCGATGAAGCCATCCGCGATGTGGATGCCATAAACGTGTTGAGAATCCAGCTCGAGAGGCAGAAGAAGGGCTTGTTCCCGTCAACGCGGGAGTACATCAATCTCTACGGGCTCAACCGGCACCGCCTGGCCAAGGCCAGGGAGGATGTGCTGGTGCTGCATCCGGGCCCAGCCAATCTCGGGATTGAGATCACGCAGGAGGTGGCAACCTGCGACCGCTCGGCTATAGCCGAACAGGTTACCAACGGCGTAGCAGTGAGGATGGCGCTCCTGTACTTGATCTCGGGAGGAGGAAGGCAACATGAAGCTGCTGGTTAAGGGCGGTCGAGTAGTGGATCCGGCCGGCGGAGTCGACGATGTGCGCAACGTCGTGATAGACCGGGGCCGAGTGGAGGCAGTCGAGTCGGGAGAAGTGCCTGAGACGGCGTTTGACCGCGTGATCGATGCGAGCGGGCTCGTGGTTTTCCCTGGACTCATCGACATGCACGTTCATTTGCGCGAGCCCGGCTTCGAGGACAAGGAGACGATTGAGACCGGCACGCGCAGTGCTGCCGCAGGAGGCTTCACGACCGTCGCGGCCATGCCGAACACGGATCCGGCGATAGACAACAGAGCCCACGTCGAGTTCGTGAGAAGCAAAGCCGAGCGGTTCGGCTACTGCAACGTCGTCGTAGTCGGAGCGATCACAAAAGGGCGGCAGGGAGCGGAGCTTGCGGAGATCGGCGATCTGGTGGACGCCGGAGCGGTCGCGATATCCGACGACGGCAACACGGTGATGAACTCAGAGATCATGAGGCGGGCCATGGAATACCTGAGGATGTATGATATCCCCATGATCGTGCACTGTGAGGATGAGACGCTGGCGGCGGACGGAGTGATGAACGAGGGCTACAATTCCACTCGGCTCGGCTTAAAAGGCATATCGCGCCTTGCAGAAGAGATCATCGTGGCGAGAGACGTCATGATGGCTGAGAAGCTCGGAGCGAGGATTCATGTGGCTCATATCAGCACGCGAGACGCCGTAGACATGGTCCGCCGGGCGAAGGCCAGAGGCGTTCGTGTGACGTGCGAGGTGACACCCCATCATTTCTCGCTGACAGACGACGAGATGGAGAAATACGACGCCAACTACAAGATGAGGCCTCCGCTGCGGACGCCCGACGATATTCAAGCACTCATTGAAGGCCTGCAAGACGGCACGATAGACGCGATAGCATCCGATCATGCCCCGCACACGGAAGAGGAGAAAGACGTCGAGCTGGACTACGCTCCTGACGGAGTGATCGGCCTGGAGACAACCTTGACCGTGAGTCTGACCAATCTTGTGTGCAGCGGCGCGCTTTCGCTCTCACAGCTGGCTCAGAAGCTGAGTGCCAACCCGGCCCGCATACTCGGGTTGTCAGGTCGCGGCTCGCTGTCTCGCGGCAGTGTCGCGGATCTGACTCTGGTGGATGTCGATGCCGAAAGAGTGATCGAGAGCCGGTTGTTCGAGTCCAAGGCCAGGAACACTCCATTCGAGGGGTCCCGCGGCCGGGGCAAGGTCATTTCGGTCATCGCGTCGGGCCGTGTGGTCTATGACGGCGGAGCGATAGTCGACAGGACGCAGAGGGAGCAGTATGCCTGTTAGTGCAAATGCGGCGGTGAAGACAATCCGTCAGATCATCAGCGGCGTGTTTCGGATAGTTCTCGACTGCCCGCCCATAGCTTCAGAGGCGAGCCCCGGGCAGTTCGTTCACGTGGCCGTCTCAGGTGCAGACTCCACAGACCCATTGCTCAGAAGGCCGATGAGCGTCTGTGACGTCGACGTTTTCCAGGGCGGAGTCACCCTTGTGTTCCGAGTCGTTGGGAGAGGCACCAGAGAGTTGGCACAGAGGCGAGAGGGAGAGACAGTCTCTCTGATGGGCCCGATCGGTCACGGATTTGAGCTCGGAATGCAGGTCAGGCAGCCGCTGTTGGTTGCCGGGGGGATGGGGATTGCGCCCCTTCTTTTCCTTTCGAAGTCGCTCCGGGCTGCCGGGTCGGTGCCGCTGGTGCTTGCAGGGTTCGCCCGCAGCCGCGACGTCATCCTGATAGACGATTTCCGCGGCTACGGTGCAGAAGTGCATGTTGTCACTGAAGACGGGACCGAGGGAATGACAGGCAGAGTGACAGATTACATGGACTGGGCTGCTCAGGAGATGGCGCGGCGCAAACCTGGCAATGAGATAGAGGTGTATGCCTGCGGCCCGATGCCTATGCTTCGAGCTGTTCAGGAATGGTGTCTGAGGTCTGGTGTGCCCGGACAGGTGTCTCTCGAGTCGAGAATGGCTTGTGGGACGGGCGCATGCCTGGGATGTGCGCAGCTGGTGGTGGATCCTGGAGGCGAGAAGCGCTACGAGCGGGTATGCCGTGAAGGACCGGTGTTCGACGTCCGAAGGGTCATCTTTCCCAGCGATTGAGTGCGCGGGTCGACCTGCACGAATGGGCTGAGACAGTGGGTTCAGGCACGCGATCGGGATAGTCCGGAGGTGCACTTGTGGTCTGCGAAGGAGGCAACTCAGTAACGCTCCGCCATGTTAACGATGTCATCGACGTCGATCTGTCAGTTCGTTTGGCAGGCATCGTCTTGAGCAACCCAGTGGTGGTGGCCTCGGGGACATTCGGGTTTGGAGCCGAGTACGAACCGTACGTTGATGTTTCGAAGCTCGGAGCGATCGTCACGAAAGGGCTCACGCTGCGGCCGCGTGACGGAAACCCTCCGCCCCGTGTCTGGGAGACGCCTTCCGGAATGCTCAACTGCATCGGCCTGCAAAACCCCGGCCTCGACGGCTATCTGAGAGATCACCTTCCAGCACTGAGATCGTACGGTATTCCAGTTATAGCGAACATCGCCGGCGATACGGTGGAGGAGTACGCGAAGTTGGCATCGGAGCTCGAGCGCCATGGAGGTGCCGATGCGCTTGAGATCAACATCTCCTGCCCCAACGTGAAGCGCGGCGGGCTGGCCTTCGGAGTGGATGCTTCGAGCGCTGCCGCGGTCGTGGCGGCAGTAAAGGACGCGACGTCCCTGCCTGTGATAGCGAAGCTGTCGCCGAACGTTACCGACGTCGTTCATATTGCTGCAGCCTGCAAGGAGGCCGGAGCCGACGCACTGTCGCTGATCAACACTCTGCTCGGAATGGCCATTGACGTGGACAGGAAGCGTCCGGCGTTGGGGAACCTGTTCGGCGGCCTTTCAGGACCCGCTGTACGACCTGTGGCTGTGAGAATGGTATGGCAGGTCTACGAAGCCGTCGATCTGCCGCTGATCGGCATGGGCGGAATCACCAAGGGAAGAGATGCGGTCGAGTTCATCCTGGCCGGCGCACGCGCAGTGGCTGTTGGCACCGGCAACTTCGTGGACCCGGCGTGCACTCTTCGCGTGATAGACGAGATAAGGGACTACATGATCCGAAACGGGTTCCGTACTGTCTCGGAGATGGTCGGCCTGGCCCACCGGCGAGAATAGGGGAAGACCTGGGCTATTGGAGGAAGACTTATGGCTTTGGGAAACCGTGCCGCAGGTTCTGCGACAACACGGGACAGGATTATACTCGCGCTGGACGTCTCATCCCTCGCCGACGCCTTGAGCTTAGTCAAGGCAACAAGGGAGTCGGTGGGCATGTACAAGGTAGGCATGGAGCTGTTCTACTCGGTAGGAATCCCGGGTCTCAGGGCGGTCATGAGCGAAGGCGTTTCTGTTTTCCTTGACCTCAAGCTGCACGACATACCCACCACCGTCGAGAGAGCTTCGCGTGTCCTGGCCGCCACCGGTGTGGCGATGCTCAACGTGCATTGCCTGGGCGGCCTGCGCATGATGAAGGCTGCCGCCGACGCGGTAGGCAGCCTTCAGGATGGGAGTGCTCGGCACGCGAAGGTCATTGGCGTGACCGTCTTGACAAGCCTGAGCCAGGATGAAGTCACTTCCGAGCTGGGAATCGAGAGGCCGCTCGTGGATCAGGTGACGGCACTTGCGCTCAACGCGAAGAAGGCAGGCCTCGATGGAGTCGTTGCTTCACCGTGGGAAGTGTCGTCGATCAGGAAGGCGTGTGGAGACGGATTTGCCATTGTGACGCCTGGCGTCCGTCCTCGCTGGGCAGGGGTGGACGACCAACGCAGAGTCACGACGCCGGGAGAGGCGATACGCAGCGGCGCAGACTACGTTGTCGTGGGCAGAGCTGTTACCCGCGACAAAGATCCGCGGTCTGCTGCAGCCAGAGTGCTGACGGACATAGAGGCGGAGTTGGGGGAATGTGAATGCTAGGCCAGTCGGCAGTCCTAGATATCCTGAGAGAGTGCGGCGCGTACCTTGACGGGCATTTCCGTCTGACTTCCGGCCTGCACTCGCCGCATTACATCGAGAAGTTCAGGGTGCTGGAGCGCCCCGAGTTCGCGGGTCTGCTCTGCAAGGAGCTCGCTCGCAGGTTTGAACAGGACCGTGTCGATGTCGTTCTCGGCCCTGCCGTCGGCGGGATCATCATTGCATACGAAGTAGCGAGAGTGCTAGGATGCAGGGCGATGTTCGCCGAGCGCGAAGGCGGCCGGCTGTGCCTTCGGAGGGGATTCGAGATCGGTGCAGGAGAGCGGGTGCTGGTGGTAGAAGACATCGTCACGACCGGCGGATCGGTCCTTGAAGTGATCGAACTGGTCGAATCGTCTCCAGGCGCGCTCGTCGGCATCGGTCTCCTTGTCGATCGAAGCGGCGGCCGCGTGTCCTTCAAAGCCAGGACGGAGGTCCTTGCCGCTCTCGATATTCCGACCTACAGCCCTGACGCCTGTCCGCTGTGTTCGGCAGGCATCCCCCTCACGCAGAGAGGGAGCCGGGGGCTTGGGCAGAGCTGACCGATCGAGGAAATCTCCCGGGCTGACATGAGCCTGAGCGGATATTTGCGTGAGTATCAACAGGTACTGGCGTGAGAGGAGTGCCAGATTTCAATGAGCAAAGCACATGTGGGCATAGTCATGGGATCGGACTCCGACCTGCCCGTGATGCAAGGTGCTGCAGACGTTCTGCGGCAGTTCGGCGTTCCGTTTGAGATGAGCGTGATATCGGCTCATCGGACACCGCACCGGGCTGCATCCTATGCAAGCACTGCAGAAGAGAGAGGGCTAAAGGTCATCATTGCGGGTGCAGGCGGGGCCGCACACCTGGCCGGCGTGATGGCGTCCTTGACGACCATTCCAGTCATCGGCGTGCCGTTGATGTCGCAACTGCAAGGAGTAGATTCGCTTTACTCGACCGTGCAGATGCCGAGCGGCGTGCCGGTCGCGACGGTTGGGGTGAACGCGGCGAAGAACGCCGCGCTTCTAGCGGTCGAGATCCTTGCGCTGGCTGATCAAGAACTGAGACGGAGACTTCGCGAACACAGAGAGAGCCTCGCTGCTGAGGTGGAGAGAAAGAACCGGAATCTCACCGAAGCCGGCTCAGGTCCGGCATTGCCTGATAGGGCCTAGTGCCGGCGAACATGTGGACAAGCGCCGAGCCTCCCCGCGCTGCAGCTGTCGTTTGCGTTTGTCCGCACCGGTGTGCTATAATCGAAGCGGGAAGAAACGTTGTGCGGCCGCCACGGTGCCGAGTGCGTCTCCGCAGTGGCGGTTGATTTGGGTGTCGGCTATGGCGTAGTGTTTCGGCATAGTGAGTGCCCGGTCTGGAAAGCGCATCTAGGGTTCCGCATCAGCGCTGCGATGAGCAGGGCTGTGGACTGGTCCGAGTGATGCGAGCCTCTCAAGGGGGAGGCTACACCGTAGAGGGACAAAAGCCCCGGCGGACAGGTTTCAGGTGACCTGACGCCGCGGGCTTTCGTTTTCCGGAGGTTGATGCAGCTATGGAGTCTGATGTCTTCTCCAATATCAGTCCACTGGATCACAGATACCTCGTCAGCGACCCGAAGCTTCACGCAGAGCTGTCCGATTACCTGTCGGAGGCTGCATTCATCAGGTATGAACTGAAGGTGGAGAGCGCACTCACTCGCGCACTCAGCAGAAGGGGTATTTGCCCGCCGGAGGTCGCAGACGAAGTAGAGACGGCCTGTCGAGTCATCAGTCCCGAGGAGGTGTACGCCGAGGAGCAGAAGACCAGGCACAACATAAGAGCCCTGGTCAACTGCATTCAGCGGAGGGTCAGCCAGGCGGCACGCCCTTACGTGCATTTCACAGCGACGTCTGTAGACATAATGGACACGGCCACCGCGCTTCGCTACCGGGACTTCTCAAAGAATGTGCTGCTTCCAGAGGGATTCGCCCTGCTCCAGACTCTCATAGACCTCGCACTTAGAGAGAAGGCAACCGTGCAGATGGGGCGAACTCACGGCCAGCATGCCGTGCCGATCACGTTCGGTTTCGCGATGGCGGAATACGTCGCAAGGCTTGGAAACCGCCTGGCAGCCATCGAACAGACTGCAGGCAACCTCAGGGGTAAGATCGCCGGGGCAGTAGGTGCGTATAACGCCGGCACGATACTGTTCGACGATGCGGACGCGTTCGAGCGCGAGGTACTGGCAGAGCTGGGCATGCTGCCTTCAGAGTACTCGACGCAGATCGTGATGCCCGAGTACGTGGCAGACTTCCTGCACGCAGCAGTGTCCGCCCTCGGAGTGCTGGCGAACCTCGCAGACGATATCAGGCATCTCCAGCGATCCGAGATCTCCGAAGTCGCCGAGCGATTCGAGCAGACGCAGGTAGGATCATCGACGATGCCGCACAAGAGAAACCCGTGGAATTTCGAACACGTCAAGAGCCTGTGGAAGGTCTTCATGCCGCGCATGATGACCGTCTACATGGATCAGATTTCCGAGCACCAGCGTGACCTGACCAACTCTGCATCAGGCAGATTCGTGCCAGAAGTGCTGGCAGGTCTTGTTTTGGCCCTTCGCAGGCTCAACACAGTCATGAGCAGAATCGTCATCGACTACGAGCGCATGGCTGCGAATGTCGATGCAACCAAGAACGATGTGATAGCCGAACCGCTGTACATTCTCCTCGCCGCATCGGGGCATCCAGATGCACACGAGGCTGTCAGGCTTCTTGCGATGGAGGCGAGGTCGCAGCGGGTTTCGATTAGGCAGCTGATAGACCGGAAGCCGGAGTACTCTGAATTCCTTCGCCGCTTGACTTCGGCCCAGAGACGGATCCTCGACTCCCCTGAAACATACATCGGCCGCTCTGTGGAGAGGACCGAAGAGATCTGCAGGCGCTGGCAGAGAGTGATAGATGAGAAAAGGCTCGCCGCCGACCGTTCGGCGACTTCGCGACAGGAAAGGGAAGATGTCACGCCATGACAACTCACAGGCTAGTAGCCGATGATATGGACATGATCGATGTGCCGCGTGAAGAGTGCGGCGTGTTTGCGGTGTATGGTGAGTCTGAATCCTTCGATGCTGCGGCGGTCACGCACAACGCGCTGTTCAGCCTTCAGCACAGGGGCCAGGAGAGTGCAGGGATCGTTGTATCGGATGGAGAGACGATTTCCGTGCACAAGGGAATGGGCCTCGTGAGGCAAGTATTCACAGAAGAGGACATCCGGAGCCTGAATGGACATCTGGCGATCGGCCACGTCAGGTACTCGACAGCGGGAGAGAGTCTGCTCGTCAACGCCCAGCCTATCCACGCAAGGTGCTCCCTTGGCCCGATTGCTCTCGCCCACAACGGCAACATCGCAAACGCGGCTGAGCTGATCAGCGAGTTGACCTCAGCCGGGGCTGTGTTCCAATCGACCTCGGACACAGAGATCATCGTCAACCTCCTTGCCCGTGCAGGCAGGCCCAGTATCGCCGAGGCGCTGCGTGAGGCGTGCCTAAAGATGACCGGCAGCTACTCTCTTGTACTGCTGACTCCCAACTCTGTCTCAGCCATAAGAGACCCGATGGGCAACAGGCCTCTGTGCCTTGGACGAATGGCCGGCGCGTATATGATAGCCTCCGAGAGCTGCGCCTTGAGTACGGTAGGGGCGAAGTTCCTGAGAGACATAGAACCAGGTGAGCTGGTGACCATAGATGCGGACGGACTGCACTCTGTCAAGCTTCTGGAGTCGAAGAAGCGGGCAGTGTGCGCCATGGAGTACATCTACTTCGCCAGGCCTGACTCTCAGATCGACGGCAAGGTCATGCATCTCGTCCGAAAAGAGATGGGAAGACAGCTCGCAAGGGAGAGCAAGATCGAGGCAGACCTGGTAATACCCGTTCCGGACTCAGGATGGTCCACAGCGCTCGGCTTTGCCGAGGCATCCGGAATCCCCATTGACATCGGGTTGAACGTGAACAGGTACGTCGGAAGGACTTTCATCCAGCCAAAGCAGGAGCTGCGCAACAGGGGAGTCACCCTCAAGCTGACGCCCATAGACGCAGTGATCAGAGGCAAGCGGATAGCCATAATCGACGACTCGATAGTGCGGGGCACTACCAGCAGCGTGCTCGTAAGCTTGTTGAGAGAGGCGGGCGCTTCAGAGGTGCACATGCTGATCAGTTCTCCGCCGTGGAGGTATGCATGCTACTACGGCATCGATGTGCCGGCCGCGAAGGAGCTCGTTGCCTCCTCTCACTCCATAGAGGAGATCCGCAGATTCATCAACGCTGACTCGCTTCACTACCTGTCGCTCGACGGCCTGTACGCGGCGATAGGCAGGCCGGCTGACGAGATCTGCGTGGCTTGCTTCACCGGCGATTACCCTGCAACGGATGCCAGTGGCGTGTGACTGTGTTAGGAGATGGAGGTGCTCGAGTGATTGGCGGACCGGTTCGTATTGGTGCTCTGGTTTCGGGGTCGGGAAGCAACTTGCAGGCGATCATAGACGCTGTGGAGTCAGGACAGATCAAGGGCGGCCTCGTTGTAGTGGTTTCGAGCAATGACCGGGCATACGCGCTGGAGCGTGCCCGCCAGCACGGGATCGCCACTGAGGTGGTGCGGTACGAGGACTTCAGCAGCAGGCGTGAGTTCTCGGAGCAAATAGCCCATGTGCTGACTGAGTATCGCGTAGATCTGGTTTGCCTGGCAGGTTTCATGCGCATACTCGACCGCGTCTTTTTCGAGCGGTACCACGGCGACGCGATGAACATCCATCCGGCGCTGCTTCCCGCGTTCGGCGGCAAGGGGATGTACGGTCATCTCGTGCATGAAGCGGTGATAGCGTCAGGAACTCAGTTCTCCGGGGCTACCGTGCACTTTGTCACAGAGGAATGCGATGTGGGGCCTATCATCCTGCAGGACATCGTGCGCATCGAGGATGACGATACGCCCGAATCACTGGCGGCAAAGGTCCTGCAAGTGGAGCACAGAATCTACCCGAAGGCTGTCGAGCTGTATTGCGCCGGACTGCTGACGGTCGACGGAATGCGCGTGCGTAGGAGGAGCGGACAGTGAGTTCGATAAGTTCAGGTCTGATGGAGACCACTGTGAAGGAAGTCCCATTGATGTCCCGCGGGAAGGTCCGCGACATCTATGATCTCGGCGAGGAACTGTTGTTTGTCGCTACGGACAGAGTCTCGGCGTTTGACGTCGTCTTCAACCAGCCGATCCCTGACAAGGGGAAGGTCCTGACCGGGCTTTCTGCGTTCTGGTTTGACTACACCAAAGACATTGTTCGAAACCATTTCCTGTCCGCAGACGTCTCCGACCTTCCTACTGACCTCGCGAGGTATAGAGATGAACTGGAAGGCCGCTTCATGCTAGTCAAGAAGGGCAAGGTGCTGCCGGTAGAGTGCATAGTCAGGGGCTACCTGGCCGGCGGCGGATGGGCGCAGTATAAGGAGAGCGGGGCAGTGTCCGGTGTCCGGCTGCCTGCAGGGCTCCTGAACTCATCGCGCCTGCCTGAACCCATTTTCACTCCGACGACTAAAGCTGATGCGGGTCACGACTTGCCGATCACCGTCAGTCAGATGGCGGACCTCATCGGCAAAGACCTGACCGATGAGATCATCGCAAAGAGCTTGCAGCTCTACGCAGCTGCGAGCCGAAGGGCTGAGGAGCGCGGCATCATAATTGCAGACACCAAGTTCGAGTTCGCAATGATCGACGGGATACTGCACGTTGTTGACGAGATCCTCACGCCTGATTCGTCCAGGTTCTGGGCCGCGGATACCTATGAGGCGGGCAGAAGCCAGGACAGCTTCGACAAGCAGTATCTGAGGGATTACCTTGAGAGTCTTGGGTGGGACAAGACGCCGCCTCCTCCGGTGCTCCCGGAGCATGTGATCAGCAGCACCAGGACCCGTTATCTGGAGGCCTACAGGCGGATCGTTGGCAGGGAACTCTGTTGAGATGGGAGTTGACGTTCTGTGAAGGTTCTTGTCGTCGGCGGAGGCGGAAGGGAGCATGCCATCGTATGGTCGATCAGCCGCAGCCCCAGGGTTGACCAGGTGCTCTGTACACCTGGGAATCCTGGTATAGCTGAGCTGGCTGAATGTGTCCAGGCGGCGGGTGGGAGTCCGGCTGCGATCGCCGAGCTCGCCGAGTCTAGACAGGTCGATCTGGTGGTCATCGGTCCTGAGGCCTATCTCGAGGCTGGAGTCGTAGACGAACTCATGGAGAGAGGCATCAGGGCGTTCGGACCCACGCAAGCCAGTGCGAGGATAGAGACGGACAAGGCATTCGCAAAGAGGCTGATGGAGGCCAAGGGCATTCCCACAGGTTCCTACAGGGAGTTTGACAATCCTGAGGACGCCAAGGCATACCTGAGATCACTCAGCCCCCCGATGGTGATAAAGCCCATTGGACTCACCGCAGGCAAAGGTGTCACGGTAGCCGGGTCGCTCAAAGAGGCCGAGCAGGCAGTCGATCTCGTCATGGGGGCCCGCGCGTTTGGAGACGCGGGAAGCCGGGTGATTGTGGAGGAGTACCTGACAGGAGAGGAAGCGACTGTGTTGGCGTTCTGTGACGGCAAGCGGGTGGTGCCAATGGTACCTTCACAGGACCACAAGGCTGCGTATGATGGAGACACCGGACCGAATACCGGAGGCATGGGCGCGTATTCGCCCGTGCCGATCGTCGATGAAGACATGCAGCGCCGCGTGTATGAAGACATTCTGGTTCCGGCTGTCGAGGCATTGGCCGAGCTGGGCACTCCATTCGTAGGGGTTCTGTATGCCGGCTTGATGATCGGGCCGGACGGCCCGAAGGTGATAGAGTTCAACTCCAGGTTCGGCGATCCTGAGGCGCAAGTTGTCCTTCCGAGGCTTCGAACAGACCTTGTGGATGTGATGGAGGCGTGCATTGACGGCGAGCTCGATCGGGTCACTCTCGAGTGGCGCGACGAGAGCGCGTTGTGCGTCGTGATGGCGTCAGGAGGGTACCCTGGAGCGTACCAGACAGGCCGTGAGATCTCTGGCTTGGAGCGAGTCAAAGAGCTCGACGACGTCATTGTGTTCCATGCCGGCACTGCAGCCCGTGATGAACGTGTTGTGACCGCGGGTGGCCGGGTGTTGGCCGTTACCGCGTTGGGGACGACCTTGCGGGAGGCGGCCGAGCGCGCTTACGAGGCTGTGCATGCCATACAGTTTGAGCGGGCCCACTACCGGACCGACATAGGGCACCGAGCTTTCGAGAAGCAGAACTGACGTTGCGCTCCGAGGAGACATGCAGCAGTGCTCGACGTTCAGCACCTTCAGAAGACCTGTGGCACGCAGGTAGTGCTGAGAGATGTGAGTTTTCAGGTCGCCGACGGCGAGAAGGTCGGCCTGATCGGGAGAAACGGATCCGGGAAGACGACGGTGCTCAATATCGTATCAGGTGTAACTCAGACAGACTCGGGCACTGTGATCTGCAGCAGGGGGCTGTCCATAGGGTATCTGAGTCAAGGCCTGTTGCTGACCGAACGCGTTACCGTCTACGAAGAGGCTCTCTCCGTCTTTGCCCACCTTATTGACATGGAACGCGAGATCGCCGAGCTGGCCGAGGCCATCTCCGGTTCTTCCAAAGGAAGCGAGTCTCAGGACACGCATGACCTCGCCCGGCGGCTCGCGTCGCTCGAAGAGCGGTTTGAGTCTGCCGGGGGGTACCGTTTTCGCAGCCAGACCAAGGCGGTGCTCTCAGGCCTTGGGTTGGGCGAGAGCAGACTGACTCAGCATGTCTCCAGCCTGAGCGGCGGAGAGAAGGCGCGCCTGAGCCTGGCCAAGCTCCTGCTCACTGAGCCCGACTTGCTCCTCCTCGACGAACCCACCAACCACCTCGATGTCTCCTCTGTTGAGTGGCTTGAGTCGTTTCTGGCCAGGTACAAGGGGTCTGTCTTACTCGTCTCACACGATCGCTACTTCCTCGATCGGGTCGTCAGCAAGATCGTGGAAATAGACAGAGGCGTGGCAAACTCCTTCCCCGGCAATTACACCAAGTATGTGCAGCTTAAGAGCGAACTGCTGTCCCGCCAGCTGAAGGAATGGGAACTCCAGCAGCGCGAGATCGAGAGGCGCCAGGAGATCATCGACCGGTTCATGCAGTACGGCCTCAACTTCCACAAGAAGGCCAAGAGCAAGGCCAAACTGCTCGAGAAGATCGAGCGAGTAGAAAAGCCCGAAATACAGGACTCAATGCACGTGAGGGTGGCGGGCCGCAGAAGTGGAGAACAGGTGCTGCTGGCCGAGGGCATATGCAAGTCGTTTGGGGCCAGGACCGTCCTTCGCAACGCGGGACTGCGGCTGATGAGGGGCGATCGAGTCGCTGTGCTCGGTCCGAACGGCTCAGGGAAGTCGACGTTCCTGCGAATACTCGCCGGCAGGATGAAGCCCGACAGCGGCTCTGTTAGGTACGGAACGGGTGTGGAGCTTGGTTACTATGATCAGGAACCCCGGGATCTGAGACCTGACCGTGATGTGCTGACGAACTTCATAGACTCCACAGGCATGACGCCCGGTGAGGCGAGAAACCTGCTTGCGGCGTTTCTATTCAGAGGCGATGACGTCTACAAGCTGGCGAGCGATTTGTCCGGCGGAGAGCGGAGCAGGCTTAGGCTGGCAATAGTGCTGGCTCGAAACCCCAATCTGATCCTGCTTGATGAGCCGACCAATCACCTGGACATACCTGCGATCGAAGCTCTCGAGGCTGCGCTGAGCGACTTCGACGGGACACTGCTGTTCGTCACACACGACCGGTACTTCGTGGAGAAGATGGCTGGGCGAATCATCGAGCTGGTTGACGGAGAACTGGTTGATTACCACGGCGGATACAGCTACTACCTGGAGAAAAGAGCTTCAAGGGTTGAACCCGGCGCTGCCACTGACCGGCGACCAATCGAAGAAACGAGAGACACGAAATCGGCCGACAGTCCATACGAAGCGCAGAAGGCGCTTCGATCAAAGCGGGCGGAGCTGTCCAGAGCCCGGGAGCGTCTCGTCAACGCCGAGAGCGCAGTCTCTCAGCAGGAGCGGGAGGTCGAACACCTGACGGAAGAACTCTCGCAACCCTCCGTATACGGCGATCCCGAGCGCTCTCTCGAGACGACCGAACGTCTGTCGGAGGCGCAGCGAGAGCTGGAACGCCTTATTCAGGAGTGGGAGTCCCTCTACCAGGAACTCGAGAGACTGGAGTCCGAAGTGCAGGAGATGGAGGAGAGAGTTCGATACCTCAACGAATGCTCATGACTTAGGCCTACACCTGGGATTTCCCGTATTCGCAGATATCAAGAAGGATGCACGCTTGGCACTTCGGCTTGCGGGCAGTGCAGATCGTCCGGCCATGCCTTATCAGCATGAGAGAGATCTCGATCCAGGCATCTTTGGGCAGCAGCTGCTTCAGGTCTGCCTCTATCTTCAGAGGATCTTTGTTCGACGTCAATCCCAGCCTGGCCGAAAGGCGCTTTACGTGTGTATCCACGGCGATTCCTGAAGGGATGCCGAACGCGTTGTTCAGAATCACATTTGCCGTCTTCCGGCCTACGCCCGGCAGCGACTGAAGCGACTCGAGGTCCTCGGGGACCTTCGAACCGAACCTGTCGCGAAGCTGAGCAGCTGCGTTCTTCAGGTTTCTCGCCTTGGTCCGGTACATGCCCGCGGATTTGATCATGTTCTCAATCTCTTCGATGTCAGCCTCCGCCATTTCATCGGGGGTGCGGAACCTGCGAAAGAGCGCGGGAGTTATCTGATTCACCCGCTTGTCCGTGCACTGAGCTGAGAGTATGGTCGCAACGAGTATCTCAAACGGCGTCCTGAAGTCCAGCGCAATCCTCGTGTTGGGGTATTCGTCCTTCAGCCGCCTGTATATCTCAAGTGCTTGTCTGCTTTGAGACTTCCTCAGGCCAGTCTTGTCTGACATCGTGCTAGCCGCCTCCTCATGGTCGAGTGCACTGTTGAAGCTATGAGCTTCGCATTGATCTGAGCTTTTCGATGATATCACAAGCCGTCAGGCAGTTTAGGACATCGGCCGTCGACAGCCAGCCCTTTCGTCCGATCGCCACTCCGTACCGAAAGTTCTCTATGCCCCTGGTATCGTGTGCGTCAGGGTTGATCGAAACCGGGATTCCCAAGCGCTTGGCAACAATGCAGTTGCGCCAGTCGAGGTCCAGTCTGTGCGGGTCTGCGTTCAGCTCGACAGCCTTGCCCTCTTCGGCCAGCGCTTCCAGCACTGCCGCGAGATCTATCTGATAGGGTTCTCTGCTTAGGAGCAGGCGTCCGGTCGGGTGGCCGAGTATCGACAGATACGGGTTTCGTATTGCACTGATCACCCTGGCCGTCATGTCGTCACGAGACATGGAAAATCTGCTGTGAACAGAGCCGATTACGAAATCGAGTATGGCCAACGTATCGTCATCGTAGTCGAGGTTTCCGTCCGCCAGGATGTCAGATTCAATCCCGTGCAGTATCTTGATGCCCGTGAGCCTTGACTGGACCTCCAATATCTCGTCATGCTGTTTTCGAAGGTCCGACTCGGACAGGCCGTCGGCGTAGAACGCGCTGCGGCTGTGATCGGCTATACCCACGTACTCGTATCCTTGCTCGAGGCAGTATCTCGCAATATCCTCTATGGTATTGCTGCCATCGCTGTAGTTCGTGTGAATGTGCAGGATGCCTTTGACGTCCGATTCCTCCAGAAGCCGGGGGAGCCTGCCTTGCGCTGCCAGTTCGATTTCACCCATGTCCTCCCGCATCTCTGGCGGGACATAGGTGAGGCCCAGTGCAGAGTAGATCTCCTCTTCACCGGCGAACTCACGATCAGCGGAGAGCGCTTCAGGCGAGAGCCTGAGGCAAGCATCTACATGACCCTGACTGCCGGTCAGAAGAAACAGACTCTGCGCAGAAATGCTGGGAGGCCGAACGTGGATGACGACCCGCGCACCCTTGAATCCCGCCGAAGCGCTGTAGGCCAAATCGCTGCGGCCGGCACAGCCTATCCGTTCGCAGTCAGGCATATCAGCAGGTTGGACCGGGCCGTCGGCGACCTTCTCGAATGCCCGGGCGATGTCGGCCGCTCTGTCTGGGTCAGCGGCACCGGCCAGGATCTCGATTGCGTCGACGGTCTCACACCTGCGGCGGACCGCTCCGACAATTTCTAGCGATATGTCGGGGGAGTCTGTGTGCGCTGAGTCTGTGCGCGCGAGGCCTGGACCGTGACTGGACAGATTGGCGGCAAGGTTTTCAATGAACTCATCTGCGATCTGCAGAGCTGCACTGAGCAGCAGACGGCCTTCGTTCCTGCGCAGCGTCTCTATGCCGTTCCTGATGCTCGACTGCAGCTTCTCGCCGAACCCCTCTAGCGACAGCAGCCGGCCCTGTTTGCAAGCGTCGCCAAGCTCGTCGAGTGTGTCTACCCCGAGCTCACGCCAGAGCTTCTTCACGCGCTTCGGGCCCAGCCCCGGGATTGACAGCATCCGCCACACGTCAGGCGGTATCTCGTTTAGCAGCTCGCTGAGGAGAGCAGAAGTGCCTGTCTCAACGATGTCACTGATCGACGCCGCCACCGACGAGCCTACGCCCTTGATCTCTGCGAGCCTGCCCTCGCGAGCCAGCTGGTCAACCGGATCCTTGTACGACGACACAACGCGAGCGGCTGAGGAGTACGCCCTCGCTCTGAACGGATTGTCGCTCAGAAGCTCCAGTGCTACAGCTATGCTCTCGAGAATATCTGCTATGTCTCTGTTACTGATGCTCAACGGTCCGCTCCTGTATGAGAGTGAGTCACGGTTTCTTTCGGCACATGAGACCTAACACCTGCCACTGCCCGACGGGTGAATCATTTGTGGCGTGCAGGACATCGGCGAGGCGAGGGAGAAACAGACTCCCTGACCGCCAAGAATACGCCTGGGCGGTCAGGAGAGAATAACCTAACGGACCCAGAGGAGGTTGATCCTATGAAGGCATTTGTCGATAAGGACCTGTGCATCAGCTGCGGCCTGTGCGTTCAGACATGTCCTGACGTCTTCAGCTGGGACGATGATGACAAGGCAGAGGCCATCGATGACGAGGTTCCCGAGGAACTCGAGGCGGACGTCCAGGAAGCGGCAGACGGGTGCCCGACTGATGCCATAAGCGTTCAGGACTAGTCGCTGCCGATATCTGTGGCATCCACGTCACGTCCATAGGCTGTCCACGTCGACGTTGAGCAGAGACGCCATCAGCCTTGCCTTTGCACCGGGCTCGATCGTGTCGATGTGATTGATAAGCCCTCTGACAGTGGCGCGTTTGGATTTGCCCTCGTAGGGGCACTGGTTGGCGACCCACGGGAGCCCATAGTGACTGGCGGCTCTCTGGATCGCCTCCTTGCGCACCAGAATGAGCGGCCGGATAAGAGTGATGCCCGTCCGGTCCAGGTACGACAAGGGCTTCAATGTCGCAATTCTGCATTCGTACATCATGCAGAGCAGGAGCGTCTCTAGAGCGTCGTCTGAATGGTGGCCGAGAGCGGTTTTGTTGCACCCCTTGGATTTGGCGAGGGTATTGAGCGCGCCGCGGCGTAGATTCGCGCACAGCGAGCATGGACTCGTATCCGCAGAGCGCGCCTCAAGCACCTTTGCGATCGGCGCCTGCGCGACATGGAGTTCCACTTCCGCCAGGCTGCACAGGGTCTCCAGCATTCGGGCGTCAACGCCGTAGCCGGCGTCAACGTGGAGGCCGACCACCTCGAAGGAAACGGGTGCGCGCTTGCGCAGCGAGGAAAGGGCGAACAGCAGAGCAGCGCTGTCTACGCCTCCGGACAGACCCACGCCTATCCGGTCGCCGTCCTGAATCAGGTTGAACCGCTTGATTGCTTTGGTGATCGGTTGCCAGAAGTGCTTCCTGAGGTACTGAGTCGCTCGATCCATCATTGACATGCTCACTGTTCCCAGCGGAGTTCGGCACGGTCAGCAGCCGATGGGCCGGTCCTGGCCGCCTCGGACAATGACCGCCCTGGAACAACAATAGCACCAGACTCGCACTGTTGCAACTTCCATGGTGATATGATGGGGGGATTCGGCGTGTTTCAGAAGGGTCTAAAGGTGGGCGTCGTCGGTTCAGGCATGGTGGGGTCATCGTTTGCGTACGCCTTGATCATCACTGGACTCGCAACGGATATCGTCCTGGTGGACGCCAATCGGTCTCTGGCGGAGGGCCACGCGATGGACCTCAGTCACGGAGTGCCGTTCGTGCGGGAGGTAGAAGTGATCGCCGGATCCTATGACGACCTCGCAGGGTCTGATATTGTGGTCGTCACAGCAGGATCAGCGCAGAAGCCAGGCGAGACCAGGTTGGACCTTATCAAGAGGAATGTAGACGTGTTCAAGGACATCATCCCGAGAATAGCCGAGGCTGCGCCGCACTGTATCCTGATTATTGTGACCAATCCCGTAGACGTGATGACACATATAGCCATCAAGCTCTCGGGTTTCGACAGCCACAGGGTCATCGGCACAGGTACGCTACTCGACAGTGCGAGGTTCAGATATCAGTTGAGCCGCCACTGTGAGATCGATCCAAGGAACGTCCATGCGTACATCATCGGTGAGCACGGCGACAGCGAAGTCCCAGTATGGAGTCTTGCAAATATCGCGGGGATGAGACTGACGGAGTACTGTCCTGCCTGCCCCAGAACTTGCCCTAATCACGTCAAGGAGGCGATTTTCGACGAAGTCAAGAACGCAGCCTACCATGTGATCGGCAAGAAAGGCGCAACGCATTGGGCGATCGGGCTGGCGATGGAGTCGATCGTCAAAGCTGTGGTGCGGGATGAACGCTCGGTGATGACCGTATCTACTCTGCTCGATGACTACCTCGGTGTCAGCGGAGTGTGTCTGAGCGTGCCTGCGCTGGTCGGGCGTGAGGGAATACTGCGCACCTTTGAAATCAAGCTCTCTGACGCCGAGATGGAAGCCTTCCACGCGAGCGCCGCCGTGATCAGACAAGCCATGGAGAGCATCGACCTATAGCCGTTGACAACCCACATACCTGTAGCTATAATGGTATCTGTCAGTCCGCCGACTGACAAATGCTTGAATAGCTTGACTAGCCCGGGTGGCGGAATTGGCAGACGCGCACGTTTGAGGGGCGTGTGGGGCAACCCGTACCGGTTCAAGTCCGGTCCCGGGCACCATCTTATTGACAGACTAATGCTACGGCACGTCCGGCAAGGTAGAAAACGCTGGACAAGGTTTCGTAGCTCTTTTTTTGTGGGGCTGCGGTGATTTTGAGGTGTCAGCCGCTTCTGCACATGCGATGAGCTGACGGGATCCTCTTGGGCTGAATCACTCTAGACAAGGGAGGATTCCTGGAACATGGTGTAGAATGCTCCACTAGAAAACACTGGAGAAGACGATTGGTATGGAGAAGCTGAGGAATCTTATCGTATTCTTCATCCGTCACTTCCCACGATTCGTAACCCGAACCGAACTCGTCAAGTTGATATACCTGTTTGAGTATCAGCAAGTCCAAATCCGGGGGCGCCAGTACAGCGAAGTGAGCTTCGTTCGCGACAAATACGGCCCTTTTTCTCCGTCCATCCTTGAGGAAGCCGAATTCCTTTGTTCGACTGGTGTGATTAGCTGCACTCGTCATGATATCGACTCAGATTGCATACTGTACGAGTATGTCATTTCAGATTCCTCCCGAGCAGCTCAGTATGATTTGCCCGAGTGGGAAAAGAGGACGGCTCTTGCTCTAGTAGACGCCACGTCAAGACTGAGCCTGAAGCAGATAAAAGAACTTGCGTATTCTACTCCCCCCATGGATGAGATCCTTGCTGAAGAGGCAGAATTAGGATACACTGTTCTTCCCAGGAGGATCAATATGGAAAAGGGCAAGACCCCGAAGAAGTTTACCAGAGGCGAACTTGCCGCTGCTAAGTGCCGCTTGGATGCCAGCCCAGATCGAGGCTCTGATGAGGAGTATTTCGCGGCACTCCTTGAGACCTACAGAGAGTTCGAAGACCTTCGGCGGAGGGCTACAGAATGCCTTCTCCAGAACTAGAACCGTATCCGTTTCCGGCAGCTATCTTCGTCAATAGGGAAGTTGAGTTTGGACAGGTGTATTTGGTCAGCGACCGCCTGATCAGCATACCAGATGCCGATAGGGTTAGGGGCACAAGGACTTATCATGATCACAGGCGGGTCGTGATTGTGCAAAATGATCGTACGAACTACACGACGTTCCCTACAGTCTTGGTTGCTCCGTTAACTAGTCGGACTGATGTCAAGCGTCGTCATGACATTGAGCTCTTTCCCGAAGAAGAAAAAGCCATAAGCAAGCCTGTACTTATTCGACTCAAACTGATGCAACCGATTCTACGCGCTGACCTCGGCGACTACCTAGGAGTGCTGTCCGACTCCAAGCAAGCAGAGATCATGCAAGCAATCCTGGAGATCTTCGGGGCATCAGATGACTGAGAGAAACGGGCAACTATTTGAGGCCCGGCTTTACGAAGGCCGGGCCCTTTGTCTTTCGCAAGTGTGTAACTGATATAGTCTCCGGCGACACGAGGAGTGGCAGATACACCGTGCTCCGTACCAGATACTAAGTGCGTTAGGAGTTCTCGGACTGCTCAAGGAGGGTGAAGCCGATGTCGGGCGAGACAGTGAAGGTGGCAACCATCGAGAACGAGATCGAGGCAGGGCTGCTCGGTTCGGTGTTGGTTGAGAGGTCAATCCCTCACACGCTCAGGTCTTACCGTGATTCAGCCTATGATGGGATATACCAGGTCCAGAAGGGCTGGGGCGCAGTGTACGCTCCGGCAGACTACAAGGAGGAAATCCTTGAGATCCTGGCGGACATCCGGCGTGAGCCCGCAAGCTGCGAACCATCAGAGGAGTCAGAGCAGATCGGTCAGACCATCGGCGATGGCCAGTACTCCGAACAGGGCGAAGACACCCGCTGACACCCATTTGACTGCCCGCTCAGGCAGACGCCGATGTGCGAGCGTCCCTATGGCGATTGCCAGCGCGGCCGCGAGCCCCATGCCCAGACTCGACCCAGCCCATACGGAGAGGAACTCACCTGAGTCGGCTGCGAGTGCGAGGGCAGTGAGTTGAGTCTTGTCGCCGAGCTCTGCCAGGAAGAACGCACTCCCGACTGCCAGGAAGCAGGGGAGCCTGTCGTTGACGGTGCATGCTTCGTCCTTGCACCGGTCACGCAGAGTCCACGCTGCGAAACCAAGAAAGGCCGCGCCTGACACAAGCCGCACCAGCGTCACAGGGAGCGCCTCGCCAATGATCGTTCCACCTGCCACGGCCACGAGATTAGTCGTCAAGATGCCAAGGCACACTCCCAGGATCACTTGCACCACAGGATATCTGCTGGCAAGCGCCAGAGCCATCAGCTGCGTTTTGTCTCCCATTTCCGCGAGGGTTATCATCAGTAGAGCTGAGGTGAATGCTTCCATGCACGAGCCCCCTAACATGCCGAACAGCCGCATTCTAGCACTGTGGACATGCCCTGTCAACGAGACCGGCGGAACGGGCTCTTTAGCATGGGTTTCTTTAGTGCCGCTGCAGACCATGGGCTTGCAATATCCAGTCTGTGTCGAATTATGTCAAACTAGAACAGATTACGTCGAAATTCAGAGCTTGTTGTAGAGAGAAGTTGGTAATCATGACTGATGTATGCAGGTGACAATGATGGGAGATATATGAGGAACGCGGCTGCGTGTCCTCATGATACCAGCTGTGCTATAATGCTTCTGTATAGTATACCTTAGGGAGAGGGGAATATCGGATGAAGTCAACAGGAATAGTCAGAAAAGTGGATGAACTAGGCCGAGTCGTGCTGCCGATTGAGTTGCGAAGAACCCTGGGGATCGCCGAAAAAGATCCCATGGAGATATACGTCAACGGCGAAGAGGTGATCCTCAAGAAGTACGCTCCGGATTGCGTCTTCTGCGGCAACGCGAGTGACATCAAGCAGATCAAGGGCAAGAACGTATGTGCAGCATGCCTGCAGGAGATCGCGGCGCAGGCGAAGAGGTAAGAGCACCAGATGGGCATCACAATGAGCGCCGAGCCGTCAGGCTCGGCGTTCCTGCATCTTGGCGAAAGCTGGTTCGGTGGCTCCGTCGCAGGTCAAATCAGCGTCAGGGCTCGATATCGTCAAACAGTGAAGGATGGCCTTCCCGGCCTGCAGACAACGCCAATGACACCCTGGCCACCGCGTCGTCGAAGTAGTTCTCGTCCAGCTCGAAGCCTATGAATGCCTTCCTCAGGCTCAAGCAGGCCATAGCCGTATTGCCTATGCCCAGGAATGGGTCCATCACGAGCCGGCAGCGCTCGAGTCCGTGCAGCTTGATGCACATCTCCGGCAGCCTGGGCGGAAACGTAGCCGGGTGGGGGCGCTCCTTTTGCCGGTTCTGGATAGTCTTGTACGGGATGAACCACGTATTGCCTCTGCACCGAAGATCCTGGGTGGCTGACTCCCATCGTCCGATGTTCGATTTGTCCTGATACGGCACACCTACCGCCAGTCTGTCAATGGGCGTCTTGCCATGCTTCGTGAAGTGGAACACGTACTCGTGACAGTCGTTCAGAAACCGCTCGCTGGTGATGGGCTTGTAGTGACCTACGGATATGTCGTTGCTCAGCTCTACTTGCTGTCCGACCGAGTCCCTGTCGATCGATATCGCCTTTATCCAATGGATGACATTCTGCAGGCTGAAGGTGTCTCGCAGCGCAAAGGCGACCTCCCATGGGATCCATGGATCGGTGGGTTTGCCTCCCATGTTGAGGAAGAGCGACCCGTCGGCGGACAGGCGGCTGTGCACGGCTTTTCCCCATGAGCGAAGCCAATCCAGATAGGTCGGTCTGTCGATCGTATCATCATAGGTGCTGTAGGACACACCTATGTTGTACGGAGGTGACGTGACGACGACATCGACGCTCTCGGGTTCGACCAGAGACATCATGCCTTCCATACAGTCCTGGAGCACCAGCCGAATGCGGGTTGCCCCATCGTCGCACATGAAGCACTGTTCCCTCAACGAATCACTCATCTGCGTGCCCCTCCGTGCGCTGAAGCCAGGCCGATTCGGGACCGGCCCGGGCGGATCAGGGTTGTCCCTCCATGGGTATTATAGCACACGGCGGTCTTTCGGGTGGCGATAGAGGAAACACATGGCGGCCAGAGAATCAATAGAGAGGTAATGATCTCGATTCCGGAGGAGAAGGGAGAGACGACATGAAGCTAGACCAATTCCTGGAGAGGCTCTGTACTTCGTCCGGGGTATCAGGAAGAGAGCATCTAGTCTCGTCTGTTGTGTCAGACTTGTTTACGTCCGGCGAAGCAAGAGGCTGGGCGACGGAGATACGGAGCGATGCCCTTGGGAACCTCGTGATACGTAAGGCCGGAAGCTCTCCTTCGGCGCCGAAGGTCATGTTCGCGGCTCACATGGACGAAATCGGCCTGATTGTGACCGAGGTCAAGGACCAGTTCGTGCGATTCGACTCGGTCGGAGGGATAGACGTGCGGGTTCTCCTCGGCCAGGAGGTCGTAGTCCATGGCAGGCGTGATGTACCCGGCATCATTGGTGCCAAGCCACCCCACATTCAGGACGAGAATGAGCGCAACAGCTCCGTCAAGATCGAAGACATGGCGATCGACACAGGGCTGCCGGCAGACGAACTGGCAGCGCAGGTGAGTGTGGGTGACTTCATTAGCATAAAGCGGGATTTGACCGCCCTGAGGAACTCGCACTGGAGCGGAAAGGCTCTGGACGATCGAGCGGGTGTAGCTGCGCTGATCGAGTGCCTCCGCAGGTTGGAGGGTTATTCGCATGCCGCTGACGTCTACTGCGTCGCGACGGTGCAGGAAGAGGTGGGTCTCCGCGGAGCCCTTGTGAGTGCATTCGGCATTGATCCAGATGTGGGGATTGCCATCGATGTCACCCACGGAAGCATGCCCGGTCTCGACGACAGCGAGGCGTATGAGCTTGGGAAGGGTCCTGTGCTGGCGATTGGGCCCCAGGTTCATCCCCGAGTTCTGGAAAGGCTCAAAGCTGCAGCCGATGAGGCCGGCGTGAGGTATCAGACTGAGCCGAGCCCGAACCCGAGAGGAACGGATACCTATGCGATACAGATGGTCAGAGACGGCGTGCCGACCGGGCTCGTATCGATACCGCTGAAGTACATGCACACCTCGGTCGAGACCGTGTGCTTGAAAGACATACAGGAGACTGGACGTCTGCTCGCACAGTTCGTCATCAGCCTGGATTCTGATTTCGTGGAGGGATTGAAGTGCTGCTTCAAGAGCTGAGCAACCTCGATGGCGTTTCCGGCCGTGAGGACGAAGTCAGGTCCTACATCTATAGGAAGGCCTCGGCACTGGCTGACGATGTGTACTTCGATGCTATGGGCAGCCTCATCGCTGTGAAGGGACGCGACAAGAGGGGTCCCGCCGTCATGATGGCCGCTCATATGGATGAGGTCGGACTGATGGTGACGAGCATCGACAAATCCGGTCTGCTGAAGATCGACACAATCGGCTCGATCGACCACAGAGTGCTCGTATCAAAGACTGTCAGGGTAGGCAAAGACAAAGTGCCGGGAGTCATCGGCGCAAAACCGATTCACCTGCAGGAACCTGATGAGCAGAAAAAACCGCTGAAGGCCAAGTCGTTGTATGTCGATATAGGTGCCAAGGACAAGGATGACGCTGAGAAGGTTGTCTCGCGTGGAGACGTGGCAGCGTTTGACACGAAAGCGGGCGTCTTCGGCCAGGGGTGCTTCAAGGGAAAAGCTTTGGACGACAGAGCGGGATGTTCGGTGCTCCTCAGGCTGTTGGAGATGGACTTCGACCTCCCTGTGTACTTCGCCTTTACGACACAGGAGGAGATCGGAGCCAGAGGAGCGCGCACGGCCGCGTACTCGATCAAGCCATCGCTTGCGCTCGTGTTCGAGGGCACGTCTGCGGGCGACGTGGCCGACGCAAAGGAGCACAAGCAGTCCACAAAGCTAGGGAAGGGACCCGCGATCACCTTCATGGACCGCTCGGTCGTGGTGAACAGGCCGCTCTTCACACGGTTGATAGAGGTAGCCGAGTCCGAGGGAATACCTCATCAGCTGCGGCAGATGACCACCGGAGGAACTGACGCCGGACCCATATCCCTATCTCGAACCGGAGTCCCTGCCGGAGTCATTTCTGTGCCGTGCCGGTACATACATTCACCTGTATCCGTGCTCAATCTGACCGACTTCGAGAACACAGTCAAGCTGGCTTCAGCTGTTTTGCGAAGTATTGCTACGAGGGGGTTGCCCAGTCAATGAAAGACCTGGTGAAAAGACTCACTTCCATTAGCTCGCCTTCCGGCTTCGAAGATGAGATCCGGGAAGCGATCAAGAGCGAGGTCAAAGACTACTGTGATGAGATCCGAGTCGATGCTCTGGGCAATCTCATCGCCGTCCGCCGGGGAACTGGCCCGAAGATCCAGTTCGCCGCGCATATGGACGAAATCGGGATGATCGCCACAGACATAGACGAGAAGGGCTTCGTGCGGTTCAGCAACGTAGGAGGGGTTTCGCCGCACAGACTCTTCGGCCAGCGGGTCAGGTTCACCAATGGAGTCGTCGGCACTATCGGGATGGAGAAGCTCGATGACATCAAGGAACTGAACCTCGACAAGCTGTTCATAGATATCGGCGCGACCAGCAGGGAATCCGCACAGGAACTGATCTCAATAGGGGATTGTGCGACATACCTTCACGGCTTCGACGATCTTGGCCAGAGAATCGTGGCCAAGGCGATGGACGACCGTATAGGATGCGCAGTCTTGATAGAGGCCATGCGCCGCACAGAACAGTGCCAAAGCGAGGTCTATTGCACGTTCACCGTTCAGGAAGAAGTGGGGCTGAGGGGCGCTGCGACCTCGGCATTCGGGATAGACCCGGATCTGGGGATAGCCATCGACGTGACGGGGACAGGCGACACTCCCGAGTCGCGCAGAATGGCCGTTTCTCTCGGGAAAGGCACTGCCATAAAGGTGAAGGACCAGTCGGTGATCGCACATCCGAAGGTTAAACAGCTCTTGGTCGATCTCGCAGAGCGGAACGGAGTACCTTACCAGCTGGAGGTTCTGACAGCCGGCGGCACGGATTCAGGTGCGATTCACCTCACGCGGGACGGTGTTCGATCGGGGGTCATCTCGATTCCCTCGAGGTACATCCACTGTCCGTCGGAGATGGTCGACATGATCGACGTCGAGGCGTCTGTGAAGCTGGTGAGCCTCGTGATGTCGGCTGACATATCAGAGGCTCTGCAGTAGCGAAGCACGAGTGAGATAGGTTGACACTAGTGGAGCAGATTGACACCAGTGCGGTGAGACAAGCGAGGAGGGACTAGAGCACAAAGTACCTGACGCCTTCCTGTTCGTTGGCAACTGCTAGCTAATCGTGTATAATATGCATGAGAATGTGCGGGGCGGGGTGAGCAGTGTGATTTTCCACCTGACAGATGAAGAGATCAACCGCATATGCAAAGCGTGTTCTGCTTACGGCGCAGATGGCACGTGTAGCCATAACAACGGTGAGCTGGTGATCAATATCAAGCGCTGCAACAAGTGGAATGCGTTCTATGGCGGGAAGCCGTGCGTCCGCAAGTAGGCGCTTTCCCATTGGACAACCACCCTTCACACGCCGAACTGCTTACTTTGAACTGGAGGAGACCCAATTGGCAACAACCGCTGAGACAAGACTGAGCCACGCCACTAACATAATTCCGCCTCGAACGAGTGAGAGCTTTAATCGCGCCGCGTGCCACGAGTGCAAGACTTCGTGCCAGTCGGCATGCAAGACGTCCTGCACTGTGGGCAACCAGCCCTGTGCTCGCACGCAGTAGGGATCACAAGTGTATCCAAGCCTTTCAAAAGGCGGGGCGCCTCTGAGAGAGGCTAGAGACCCGTTCTGGCATGTGTTCACATTCCTGGGCACTCGGTATCTGTATGACGTTGAATCTGGAGCGCTGCACCGGGTCGACGATGTGTTGTCCGAGATCGTCGACCTTTTTGGTGTGTACCCGCTTGCGAGCATCGTTGGTTCGATGAGAGGCCGATATGACGCAGAACTGGTTGTGAGCGCCCATCGAGACCTGGAGACTATGCTGGAGCAAGGGTTGCTCACGCCGATTCCGCGAGATGCCGGCGTCGCGGACAGCGAGTCTCTCGTCGGCGCGCCTGACACTGAGTCCACAACTCCCCGCGCTCGATCGAATGACCGTCCTCTGAAGGCCGTCTGCCTGCATGCAGCCCACGCCTGCAATCTCGCGTGCTCGTACTGCTTCGTCGCAGACGCGTGGCGGCGAAGGCAGGGCGGCTCGCAGCCGCCGTTTGGCGATGCGGCCCTGATGCCGCCAGAGGTGGGGAAGGCGGCCGTCGATCTCATGATTCGCGAGTCGGGAGCAGTCAAGCAGCTGGAGGTCGATTTCTTCGGCGGAGAGCCGCTTCTGAACTTCGACTCGGTGGTCCAGATCGCCGACTACGCGCTCGAGGCGGCCGCGAGAGCAAACAAGAGCGTCCACTTCAGCCTCACGACAAACGCGGTCGGCATCACCCCGGAGATCGTCGAATACATGGACCGGATGCACTTCAGCGTCATACTCAGCATCGACGGGCGCCCGGAGACGCATGACAGATGGAGAAGGTTCCCTGACGGAACGAGCAGTCACGCGCGGGTAGCGGCCGGCATCTCTGAGTATCTTGAACGTACAGGCGTCAGGGATTACTACGTCCGCGGCACGTATACAAGAGCCAACCTTGACTTCGCCAAGGATGTCGCTTACCTCTTGGGACTTGGAATCGACCGCATCTCGATGGAGCCGGTAGTGGGATCGCCTGAATCCGAGTATGGAATCGGGACGCACGATCTCCCGGCCGTGCGCCGGGAGTACGAATTGCTGGTGACCGAGTATCGCAGTGCTCGGCGTGCAGGCCGCCCGTTTGAGTTCTTCCACTTCAACCTTGGAGCGCTCACGGGTCAGTGCCATGAGAGGCGCCTCATGGGGTGCGGTGCAGGGAACCAGTATCTGGCGGTGACGCCTTCAGGAGACCTGTATCCCTGTCATCAATTCGTCGGCGACACCGGCTTGCGTCTGGGCGACGTGTGGTCTGGCGTCACGCGGCTGGATGTGGCTGACCGTTTCCGAGGAGTCGGGGTGCTCGAGAAGCCTCGGTGCAGGAGGTGCTGGGCGCGCTACCTTTGCTCAGGCGGCTGCCACGCCGCAGCATACAAGGCGTCCGGGCGGATCGACGGCGTCGACGAAGTGGCCTGCGGCATTACGAAGATGCGGCTAGAGGCCGCTCTTGCAGCCTATGCCGAGACCTCTAGGATGGAGTAACACATCCGCGAGGATCTGTGTATGATGGAGCGAGAGTGTGCTGAGAACCCACTCGACCGATATGGGGAACCCACCCACCAAGGCGGCGGACTTCCTGGCGAAAGCCTGAGAGGTGCGCCGTCCTGCGTTTGTTGACAATCGCCCCCCCGCAATGCAAGAATAGATCAGAACCTCGTATTTCCATGCTTGTCCATGCAAGGAGAGGTGGCGGTGAAGTTGAAGAGAGCAGAGCGTATGTCGAGGCTGGGAACAGAGACAGCCTTCGAAGTCCTAGCGGAAGTGAACAAGCTGGTGCGGCAGGGCAGAAGCATAGTGAGTTTCTGTATAGGCGAACCCGACTTCGACACTCCGGGCAACGTCAAGTCGGCGGGGATGAAGGCCATCGAGAACAACTATACGCACTACGGCCCGTCTGCAGGTCTTGACGTTCTCAGAGAGACGATTGCGGACTACATGACCAAGACCCGAGGCATCGGGTACTCGCCTGACGAAATTGTGGTGACTCCGGGAGCCAAGCCCATAATTTTCCACGGAATTCTCGCTACAGTCGATCCCGGCGATGAGGTGCTCTATCCGAACCCGGGGTTTCCCATATACGAGTCGGTGATCAACTTCATTGGAGCGCGGCCGGTGCCTATCCCTCTCCTCGAGGAGAAGGATTTCAGCCTCGATGTGGATGATCTTCGCCGCAGGATAAGTCCAAGAACGAAGATGATCATCATCAACTCGCCACAGAATCCGACAGGCGGAATGCTCAGCAAGCAGGATCTGGAGGCCATCGCAGAGATGGCCATCGAGCATGACCTCTGGGTGATGTCGGACGAGGTGTACTCCCGCATCGTCTACGATGGCGAGTTCTTCAGCATCGCATCGATTCCCGGCATGAAGGAGCGCACGATCGTCATCGACGGATTTTCGAAGACATATGCGATGACCGGCTGGAGAATGGGATGGGGGGCAATGAACGAGGCGCTTGCCAGGGATGTTGCCAGGCTTGAGACGAACTGCGAGTCGTGCACGGCTTCGTTTACACAGATAGCAGGCGTGGAAGCGCTGACAGGCCCTCAGGATGCCACTGTCAGCATGGTCAGCGAGTTCGCTGCGAGAAGGGACATCCTTGTCAGAGGGCTGAACGCGATCGACGGCGTCACGTGCGTTAAGCCCAAGGGAGCGTTCTATGCCTTCCCGAACGTCACGGCAGCCTGCAAACGCCTGTCCATGAGGTCGGCCAAAGAGCTTCAGGAGTACCTTCTGTACGACGCTGGCGTTGCGGTGCTGCCCAGGACATCGTTTGGCAGGAAGAACGACGGAGAGGACCAGGAGTACATCCGGCTGTCGTACGCGACATCGAGAGAGAACATCGCTGAAGGCCTGCGCAGGATGAAGGCAGCGCTGGAGAAAGGCTGAGAAGGGGCCGCGCTCGTGCAACGGCCCGGGGTCAGGCCGTAGGCCTTGCGGACTCAGAGGCTGCGCTCTCGGTGTGAAGGCGTCCTCTGTAGTTCGGGTACTTGATCACCTTGTTTTCCCATGTGCGGATAGTGATCGACTCTGCATCCCAGCTCAGAAGGTACTCGGGCAGCATCGGCGTCTTCCCGAGACCGCCCGGAGCATTGATGATGTAGGTCGGAACTGCAAGTCCTGAGGTATAGCCGCGAAGCTTCTCCATGATGTGGAGACCTTCTTCGACGCGGCAGCGGAAGTGCACAGTACCCCTCACGCATTTCGGATGGAACAAGTAGTACGGCCTGATGCGGATCTTGAGAAGCTCATGATTGAGCTTCTTCATTATGTGCTCGTCGTTGTTTACGCCCTGTAGCAGGACAGCCTGATTGCCCAGTGGTATGCCGGCTCGCGACAGCCGGTCTGCCGCTTCAGCCGCCTCGTCGGTCACCTCGATTGGACTGTTGAACTGAGTGTTGACATACAGCGGATGGTGCCTCTCGAGCATCTCGCACAGGCTCTCGGTAATCCGCTGAGGCAGAGTGGCGAGGGTTCTCGTCCCCAGGCGCTTGATCTCCACGTGGGGAATCTTGTCGAGTTCCGTGAGGAGCCAGTCGAGCGCGGAGTCGCTAAGCATCAGAGCGTCGCCGCCGGTGATGAGGACGTCTCGTATCTCCGGATTCTCCCGGATGTAGGAGATGGCGCGCACCAGATGCTCCTTGGGTGTGCTTCGGTCGACTTCGCCGATCGCCCTGCGCCGCTGGCAGTGGCGGCAGTACATCGGACACTGGTTCGTGACCTTTATGATCATTCTGTCCGGGTATCTTCTGGTGGTCGATGCTGTGGGCGACGTTGTCTCTTCCGACATGGGATCGGGGTCGCCCTCTCCTGACAGCTCATGATGGGTGGGCACTGCCTGAAGATATACCGGATCCTTTCGATTCTCCGGGTCTATCAGCGACGCGTAGTAAGGCGATATCGACCACCTGTGAGTCTTGCCGACTCTTGCTATCGATTCTGCATCCTGATCGGATAGGTTGAGGATCCGTCTCAAGACAGACACGTCGCTGATCCTGTTGCGCATGTGCCAGTGCCAATCTTTCCAGTCTTCCTCGCGGCCTCCCAGAAGTCTGAGTATCCGATCCCGCCTCTGCTGCAGCTGGTCTCGTAGCTCCCTGCCTGAGCGAATCCTTGTCCGCGCTTCCAAGTAGTCTGCTATCCTTTCTCTTAGCTCTCTTGCCCTGCGCAGCGACTCCTCCCGATTTCGGTTGAATCCTGCCTCCAAGAGCTTATCACCCCTCATTCACCCGTTGCTGACGCGCTTTTTCTTAATTATATTCATATGCGTGCAGTTAAGTCAAATCAAGTCAGACAAGATCATCCTCGGAAGAGCGCCATCTTGTATCATCTGTGCTACAATACTAGCGTCGTTCAACTCAGATCAAAGGGAAGGTTATGCGATGCCTAAGGAAGCAGTGGTAATCGTGTCTCTCGGATGCAGCAAGAACCTCGTGGATTCAGAGGTCATGGCTGGGATCCTGGCGAAACGAGGATACGGCCTGGTATCGTCGGTCGAAGAGGCCGACATTGCGATAATCAACACGTGCGGGTTCATTGAGTCGGCTAAGCAGGAATCCGTAGACACGGTCCTTGAGATAGCGGACCGCGGCAAGCGCAGCGGTCTATCTGTCTTGATTGTAGCAGGGTGTCTGGGTCAGAGATATGCAGCCGAGCTCCTGAAGTCAATGCCTGAGATCAACGCCGTCGTAGGAACAGGGGAGTTCCCACGCATCGACGAGATAGTCGAGCGCGCTCTCGCCGGAGAGCGCGTGGTGGCGGTCGGGCACCCCGAATACCTGTATGACCACGATTCTCCTCGCATCATGTCTACGCCAAAGCATTACGCCTACCTCAAGATAGCCGACGGATGCGACAACCGGTGTTCATACTGCGCAATCCCGCAGATTCGCGGCTGCCTGAGGAGCCGGCGCATTGAGTCTGTGCAGACAGAAGCGGAGGCGCTTGCTGCCGCAGGCTGTCGCGAACTCATACTCATAGCGCAGGACACGACAGCTTACGGCGTCGATCTCTACGGTCGTCCTATGCTGCCGGAGCTGATCAGATCACTGTGCAGAGTGGACGGAATCGAGTGGATCAGGCTCCTCTACACCTATCCGACGCGGATCACCGATGACCTGATAGACGTGATCATTGAGCAGCCCAAGGTCGCCCGATATCTTGACATCCCGATCCAGCACGTCAGCGGGCGCATACTCCAGGCCATGGGAAGGGCGGGCGATGCAGCGAGTCTGTCGCGCCTGTTCGGGCGGATCCGGGAACGAATCCCTGATATCACGCTCAGGACGTCGTTGATCGTAGGCTTTCCGGGCGAAACGGATGAAGAGTTCTCAGAGCTGATGCAATTCGTCGAGGACCAGAAGATCGACCGAGTAGGCGTCTTTATGTATTCCCGGGAGGAAGGGACGGCGGCCGCGTCGCTCGACGGGCAGATCCCAGAACGCCTAAAAAAACGGCGGTATGCTGAGATAATGGAGCTCCAGAAGTCGATTTCGCTCGAGAAGATGAGAGCTCGCATAGGCAGAGTGGAGCGCGTTCTTGTCGACGGCGTCTCCGAGGAATGCGAGTGGGTTGCCGTCGGGCGGTCACAGAGAGAGGCGCCTGAGGTCGACGGCCTCATCTATATCGAAAACGAGCGCCCCGATCAAGGCGCGTTTGTCGACGTCAGGATTACCAATGCATCGGACTATGACCTCGTAGGCGAGATTGTGAGCTCCGCCTGAGTCAGCTGGAAGGTCAGGAGGAAGCGGATTCGACCTGGTCCCGCACAGCGGGTTCACCGGGTCGTTCTCTTGCGCGTAGAGTAGATATGTGGCAGTAACACACCTGCTTACGCCGGGAGGCGGTTCAGTGAGACCAGAGCGATCTACATGGGCTGAGATAGACCTGTCAGCGATCAAGCATAACATCGGTGTCGTCCGTCAGCTGGTCGGGACGGGCGTCGAGATCATGGCGGTGGTGAAGGCGGACGCGTACGGCCACGGGAGCGCAGCGGTCGCAAGGACAGCTGTCGAGTCAGGTGTCGACAGACTGGGGGTGGCCACGCTCACGGAGGCCATCGAACTTCGAGAGGCTGGAGTGCGTTTTCCTATTCAGATACTGGGATGCTCTCTGCCGGAGCAGGTGGATGACATAGTCCGCTACAACATCGTGCAAACCGTCAGCAATGAAGAGATCGTGCGAGCCCTGTCGAGGGCTGCGGCAAGGGCAACGAAGACAGCCAGAGTCCACATAAAGGTGGACACAGGCATGGGGAGGGTAGGAGTGGCTGAGCATGAGCTTCCGCAGTTCGTTCGAAGGGTATCCGAATATGAGTCTGTCCGGATAGAGGGGCTCATGACCCATTTTCCGTGTGCCGACGAGGCAAGCGACGACTTCACGCCCTCACAGATTGAGCGATTCCGGCGGCTGGCCGGCGACGAGTCTGTCAAACGGTACAACGTCCTTCTTCACGCCGCCAACAGCGCTGCAATAGTCCGCTACCCGGAGAGCTACTTCAATCTTGTGAGACCCGGGCTCATGCTGTACGGGGCCGTCACACTCAGCGACTGTCCTGTCAGACCGCTCCTGAAACCGGCGCTGTCCCTGAAGTCGAGGATAGTCCAGATCAGGAGCATGTCAAGCGGCGAAGCAGTGAGCTACGGCAGAACCTACGTCACGCCGAAGGATACGGTCGTCGCCGCCATCCCCATCGGCTATGCAGACGGGTTTTCAAGGATGCTGTCGAACAAGGCGCAGGTGTTGGTGAACGGCAAGCGGGTCCCGGTTGTCGGCAGGGTCTGCATGGACCAGTGCTTGGTCGATATAGCAGACGCAGGCGAAGTACGTCTTGGAGACATCGTCACTCTGATCGGGGCCGACGGCGGCGAGTTGATCCGCGCTGAAGAAGTCGCAGCTTGGGCTGGCACGATCCCTCACGAGGTGCTGTGCACCATCGGCAAGAGAGTGCAGAGGATCTACGTGAGTTGAGAATGGCGGGCGCACCGCACTGTGCGGCCTTGAGTGACGCTCTGAGCTGGGCGGCCATAATATGATTATCATTCCAAAATTTGCTTGTCATCCACTTTTTGTTATGCTATAATTGCATCACACTGCATCTGCATGCATGATGCCCGAAAATCGTAGCGCGCACGGTGTACTTGACAGAAAGGAGGTTGCCAGGTCACTTGCTCATGTCGACGTCGGCTGGCCATTGTACCTGGACAAGCACATGTCAGACGAGCGGCGAGAGCGCGTGGTAGAGGGCGTGCAGGAGGCGGAAGCGACGTTTTCGACCGCACATCCCATTCATAGACTCACTCGATCCGAACGCCGGGTGCTGTCTTTGGTGGCGCAGGGGAAGCGGAACAAGGACGTTGCCAACCAGCTGTTCGTCAGCGTGAACACAGTCAAGACTCACCTTCAGCACATCTTCAAGAAGCTCGAGGTGTCAAATCGCAGGGAAGCCTCGCAGGCATATAGGAGTCTGTTGAGGAAACTCGTCTAGGATGGAGCTCCATAGGTGGAGCAGTCGCTACTCGGAGTGGAGCTGGTCGTCTGGAGACGTCACTGTAGCACCTAGACTTCTGAGAGAACTCGCCAAGGGGCCGCACTGGCTGGTTCTCACGGAGAGGACCAGCTCCACTTTGTCAGCAAATACGCGGTCCTCGACGACTGCATCCAGGCTTCGCGCGACCTGGTGAACCTGGTCCAGGCATGCGTAGTCGCAGACTGCGTGTATCCTCTTCATGGGGAAACAGACTTGCACACCGGCTTCGTCGATCAGCTGCTGGGTGGCAAGTGAGTAAGCCTTGATCAGCCCCGGAACGCCGAGCTTCCGGCCTCCGAAATACCGGGTCACGACGATGACGCAGTTGTGCAGGTCATTCGACTTCATCACCGACAGTATAGGTCTTCCGGCAGTGCCGGAAGGCTCCCCGGCGTCACTGAAGTACTCGACCTCCGGGCCCGGCGCACCGATTCTGTAGGCGAAGCAGTTGTGTGTGGCGTCTCTATACTCATGTTGTTTGGCAGCGATGAAGGCTCGCACCTCGTTCTGATCTGTCGCGATGCCTCCATGGGAGATGAACTCCGACCGCTCGATCTTGAGTCTCGTCGAATGCGGCCTCGCGAGAGTTCGATATGAATCGCTGTCTCCTGCCATGGCTGTGCCCATTCCACCACCAACCGTGTCCTCTCAGAGTCTGACTCCCCTAAATTGTACCTGATGCTCGTGTTCCCGATCAACCTTGTTCTTCCTGGCTCTTGGTGCAGACAGGCTCAAATGCCAGGGGAGGGATTGGGTCGCGCGTGTCAAAATAGTACTTGGTCAGTGAAGTGTGCGAACGAGAGGCCCGGCCGTTTCAGGAATACTACCAGGTCACCAGGCAATAGTATCAACATCGGCGGCTCGGGCCTGCGTTGTGTCGAAGGAGACAGAGGACGGATGAAATCAGGCTACATAGTGCTGATCGCGGTGATTCTTCTGGCAGCGCTTGCTGTCGGCAGCAGCGCCGTGGTGTGGCTGACCGACTGGATGTGGCTCAGCCAGATCGGCTATTCGAGCATTCTGGTGAAGTCGCTGGGTTACCGGATGCTTGCGGGCTTGTCAGTGGGCATCATCACCTTTGTCCTGATCTATGTGAATCTGTCCGCTGTTGCGAAGTCGTTTCGGCGGCTGCGCGTCGTCGACATCGGTCCTGACGGCAGAGTGTTGCAGAGCCGGTGGGCGGTGCGTGCGGCTGTGCTGGTGTCTGCAGCGATTGCAGTGTTCTGCGGCATAGTTGCTTCAGACAGGTGGCTGCAGATTCTCGGGTTCTTCAACGCAAGGCCGTTTGCCGTGAGAGACCCGTTGCATGGCCTGGATGTCTCTTTCTACGTGTTCAGACTCCCGCTCCTACATTCGCTGTACTCCTTCGCCCTGTCGCTGCTGACAGCTGTGATCCTGCTCGTCTGCGGAGGATATATGCTCGCAGGTTCGGTTTCGCTCGTGCCGGGCAGAGTCAGGGTCAGCCCGAAGCCGCTTGCCCACGTGTCGATTCTGGTTTCCCTCGTCTTCCTAATAAGAGCGGCTGGGTATCGGCTGAATCTATACGATCTGGTTTACTCGACTCGGGGCATGATCTACGGTGCAGGATACACTGACGTCAAGGTGATCGCACTTGGCTACAACGTCCTGACAGTAGTGGCGGTAGCGGCTGCCGTCGCTGTGCTCGTGGACGCGGCGACGAGACGCCTCCGCTTTCTAGTGCCCAGCATTGTAGGCCTTTTCGTGATCTCAGTGATCTTCAGCGGCATAGTGCCCGGCGTTGTGGAGAGATTCCTGGTCAAACCGAACCAGGCTCAGCTTGAGGCTCCGTACATCGAGAATCACATTCAGATGACCAGAGAGGCTTACGGGCTTGCAGACCTCGTAGAGATCATGTTTCCGGCTGATGAGAACCTGACCGCCGCAGACCTCGACGATAACGCTGATGTCATCTCCAATGTCCGGCTTTGGGACTGGAGGCCTCTACTGGATGTGTTTGGTCAGACCCAGTCCAACAAAGCGTACTATGAGTTCGATGAGGTGGATGTTGATCGGTACCATATCGGCGGCAGGTACCGCCAGGTGATGCTGTCCGGCCGGGAGATGAATCCCGACCGTGTTCCCGGAGAAGCCAGGAATTGGATAAACCGGCACCTGGTATACACGCACGGCTACGGGCTGGTCATGAGCTACGCAACTGAGATATCCGATGAAGGCTTCCCTGTCTACGCGGTCGAAGGGCTGCCGCTCAGATCTGAAGCAGGGCTCGAGATTGATCGCCCGCAGATCTACTACGGCGAAAAGACCAACGATTACGTCATAGTCAACAACAATCACCGCGGTGTGGGCGAGTTCGACTATCCGGCCGGAGAAGAGAACGCGTATATCAAGTACGACGGAACCGGCGGCATCCAGCTGTCGTCTCCGCTGGTAAAGGCGTTGTTTGCATTGCGGTTTGCCAGTGCGGATATCCTGCTTTCAGACGCCGTGACCCGTGACAGTCGTATCATGGTGCACAGGAACATAGTGGAGAGAGTGCAACGAATAGCGCCTTTCTTCAGGTATGACCGCGATCCGTACCTGGTACTGCTTGACGGACGGCTCTACTGGATCATGGATGCGTACACCACAACTGGACGGTACCCGTACTCGCAGCCATATCCGGGCTGGGGCAACTACGTGCGCAACAGCGTCAAGGTATTAGTCGATGCGTACCACGGCAGCGTCAAGTTCTTCAGGTGGGACAGAGAGGATCCAATCGCCCTGCTGTACGAGACAGTATTCCCGGATCTCTTCGCAGACCTCAGCGAACTGCCCGACGGAATCGAGGCTCATTTCCGCTATCCTGAGGATCTGTTTACGGTGCAAGCACAGATCCTGAGCATATACCACATGACGGACGTGTCCGTGTTCTACAACAAGGAAGATCAATGGAGGATTCCGCTGGAGCAGTACCAAGGATCTACCGCTCAGATGCAGCCCTACTACATGGTCACGAGACTGCCTGGCGGTGAGTCCGCTGAGTACGTGCTCATGGTCCCGTACTCGCCTGTCGCAAAGAGCAATATGACAGCCATCCTTGTCGGAGGCTGCGATGGCGACAACTACGGCCGTCTCACCCTGTTGAGGCTTCCGAAGGGCCGGACCATAAGAGGGCCGATGCAGATAGAGAACCTGATCGATGGAGATGACGAGATCTCCAAGGATCTGACTCTGTGGAACCAGCAGGGCTCCCGGGTGATCAGAGGGAATCTCCTGGTGGTTCCCGTGGAGAACTCGCTTCTGTATGTCGAGCCCGTGTTCCTCGAGCCTGAGGGCGCCGCCTACCCTGTGCTCAAGCGCGTGGTCGTTTCCTATGCGGGCCGAGTGGTCGCGGGGCGGACACTCGAGGAGAGCCTGAATCTGCTGTTCGACAGGTCTGCGGCAGTCGTGGAGACGGAAGAGCGCCGCGACTCGGTTTCAAGACCCAAAGAGGACATCGATGCGGCACCCGAAGTCCCAGAGGATGAGAGCACTGCCGACGAGGCGCTGAGGCTGTTCAACGAAGCCCGCGATGCCATCCAGCGCAATGACTGGGCGCTGTACGGCCGCAAACTCCAGGAGCTTGAGGAAACGCTCAACCGTCTTGTGAAGGAGTCCAAGGCTGATTGACAATGCAGCTAGAGATTGGGACTAATCGCCTGTCCATCCACGGGGTAGACGCCTTTGACCTCGCCAATACCCTCACGTGTGGGCAGGCGTTTCGGTGGTGGAGAGTCGGCAACGCGTATCATGGGGTAGTCAAAGGGACCCTGCTGGTTGCAGAGTGGAGAGACGAGTCGCTTCATGTCGAGGACCACTCGGTGACGAAGCTGTGTCCGGATGACTTCGTCGGTTTGGTTTTTGACTACTTCGGGCTCAGCGACGATCATGCTCAAAGAGAACGGTCGCTCTGCAAGCGGGATCGGATCGTCGCGGAGGCCATCAGGTATGCGCCCGGGATCAGAATCCTCCGTCAAGACCCCTGGGAGTGCCTGATCAGTTTCATCATTTCTGCAAGAAACTACATTCCCTCGATCATGTCGACCATTGTGCGGCTCTGCGAACGCTTTGGCGAACGCGTCTCGAGCGATGAGTATGAGGAGTTGTTCGGAACCCGCCGGTATGCGTTTCCCAGTGCCTCTGCGCTCTCTGACGGCTCAGTCGAGAGCATCGAAAGCTGCGGGGCCAGCTACAGAGCCAAGTACATATACGGCATGGCGCAACTCGTAACAACAGGCGGTGCCGACCTCGATCTGATCTCGAAGCAGCCGTATGAAGAGGCCAGGGAGAGCCTGATGTCCCTGTACGGAGTGGGGCCCAAGATCGCCGAATGCGTGCTGCTGTACTCAATGGGGAGATACGAGGCCTTTCCGATAGACACCTGGATCAGCCGCGTAATGCGCTTCCTCTATCTAGGTAACCCTCGCGCCAGTGTGCGGGAAATGCACGAGTTCGCAAGACAGCGCTTTGAGGACCTCGCAGGATTCGCGCAGCAGTACTTGTTCCATTGGGCGCGGACCGCCAAGAGGGCGTATCTCAGGACACTTGAGCAGAACAGCAGATAGGGGCAATGAGGGCATTGAGAATGCGCCGCTGTGCTAGGTCGGCGTTGTATGTGACACTGCTGGCTCTGGCGATATGCATACCGGGTTGCGTCTTCTGGACCCACTACGATGGCTACGGCGATGTGGCCGGATATGTCTTCGTCTCAGGCAGCCAGTACGCGCCGGGCTGGGCGAGCATTCACATAGGAATGGATCCTCCCGACGGGTACGTCCCGTGGGCTTTCGCCTCCGTGGAGGTAGTGGGCACTAACCTGCGGACGGACACGGATGCGTACGGACGGTTCGCGCTGTCGGGGGTGCCGGCGGGCATGCGGACTTTATACATCAGCGACGGAACGCGCCACTCGCAGTACGAGTACGGCCAGCCGCCGTCAGCTGTGGTACTCGGCGGTGCTGCGCCTGACACGCGGTCATGGACCGTGATGATCTACATGATCGCCGACAACAACCTCGGCAGAGGATCATGGAGCTACATGGCTCAGGATCTCAACGAGATGGAGACTGCGTATTTCGACTCATCTGATATCAGTGTCTTGGCGTTCGTGGATCCTCCAAGTGTCTGGCCGGCCGGATCTGATTACCTTGTTTCTCCAGGCTATGAGGGTGCGAGGGTGTACGAGATAACCAGAGACGCGTCTGGCTCGAACCAGATTGTGTCTCCGGTGGTTGCCAGCCCGCGTGATCAGTCGGGCGCGATCGAGACGGATTCGGCCGATCCTGAGGCTCTCAGGTCCTTCGTGAATTGGTGCAAGACGTTCTATCCTGCCTCCAGGTATGCGCTGATTCTGTGGGATCACGGCGACGGAATCGCGATTCACAACGACCCTGACTCTCGGGTAGTGCAGTCGAGAGCGATCGGACCGGACGAGGGCCTTCCGGCGGGGCCGGGGAAAGGGTTCATGGATGTAGATCAGATTGCGCACGCCTTGAGCGGCCTCGAGGTGGACCTCATAGGCTTTGACGCGTGCCTCATGGGCGGCATCGAAGTGGTCTATGAGCTGCGGGGCTGTGCGGACGTAATCGTGGCGTCGGAGGAAGCCGAACCCGGTCCGGGTTGGGACTACTCGGACGCGCTGACGAGACTCAGTACCGCGTATGACGCCTGGCAATGCGGCATCGAACTGGTAGAGTCGTATGCAGACGAACACAAGAACTACTCAGGCGCTCTTCGGGTCCTCACGTGCTCTGCAGTGCGCACAAGCGAGGTCGAGGAGCTTGTTGACAGAGTCGACTCGTTGAGCCAGGCGCTTGATGCCGCGCTGTCCGACCCGCCGGCGTGGGCAGGTGTCCGAGAGGGCTTGATGGACGCACTGTCAGGGAGCACCAGGTTTGGCTACATTCCTGGCAATAGGGACTATCAATACCACTACTATGACCTCGCCAGCCTGTGCGAAGAGATCTGCTACGGTGTGTCTTTGTCTGGATGGGGGCTGCCGCGTGCCCAGGCCGCTCAGGTCGCAGACAGTGCATATGGCGTGCTGCAGTGGTTTGAGGCGGCTGAGGCAGCCGGATGCCTACATTCGCGGGAGATCGGAGACACGGGCAGCTACCCTTGCTCCGGTCTATCGATCTACTGCGCACCTCCGGATACCTGGAACTCGGACAATCCGGGGTACAACTACGGGCAGTGCGAGTTCGCCCGGCGCACGAGGTGGTTCGAAGTCATGAGCAGGTTGTAGCGGCTGAGACGCGCCTAGCAGGCGGCTGAGAGCACTTCGCAGTGCAGGCAGGCGCGCAGCACGCCACGTGAGGAGGAGGTGGATCGGGCCGACGCTTTCCGCACCAGGACAGCTTGAGCTGGACATACAATGAGACTGCTGATCATCGCCAATCCCATCTCAGGAAAAGGTTATTCGCGAACCATATGGCCGGCACTTCAGGAGAGACTCAACCTCCTCGGCGTGGAGCACACGATCGTCTGGACTGAGCGCCCAGGTCACGCGATCTCCATCGCTCGGGAAGCCGCAGACTCGGGTTTCACCAGGGCCCTGGCGATCGGTGGCGACGGAACCTTGAGAGAGGTCGTCCAGGGCGCTTTGAGCACAGGCATCGATCTAGGCGTGGTGCCTGCAGGCTCGGGTAATGACTTCTCCCGTACGATGGGCCTGCCGAAGGATCCCCTCGCAGCATTGGATGTCGCTCTGGGGGCACATGTCGCCCGGGTCAATGTGGGCGAACTCGGCGGGATCGTCTACATAAACGTCGCAGGCTGCGGGTTTGATGCGGAGGTTGCCGCCCTCGCGGCCGGCAGACTGCGGTTTCTCGGAGGGCGGCTCTCGTATCTGACATCCGTGCTCGTGGAGCTGTGCGCGTACAGACCGAGGAACTTCCGCATCTGCATAGATGGAGAGTGGATCTCCCGCCGGGCGTTCCTCATTGCTGTTGCCAACGGCCGTTTCTACGGCTGCGGGATGATGATCGCCCCTGAGGCCGATCCTGCTGACGGCCTGTTTGACATATGCATCGTCAGCGCGATGCCGCGAGTAAGTTTAGTGGCAGCTCTGCCAAAGATCTACTCAGGCACTCATGTCACGAATCCACATGTGGAGATGCGGCGAGGCAGTTGTGTGACAGTGGAGACCGATGCGCCAGTGCAGTGCCAGGCCGACGGCGAGGTAGTGACAGTGTGCCCGATCGAGTTCAGAGTCTCGGGGCACAGCATAGGTGTCGCCTGTCCTGCCGATCGAATCTAGAGCAAGGTGCGCCGGGGCGATCGCCACGTAAGCGGTGATACGGTCCAAAGCAGCGGTTGACTCGGCAGACGGGTTTCTGTATACTAGTTATTGCGTCCCGACGATGAGCGGGCGCTTGCCGGGGCGAATAGCTCAGCTGGGAGAGCACCTGCCTTACACGCAGGGGGTCACAGGTTCGAGTCCTGTTTCGCCCACCAACGGTCTTGACAGCTCGCTGTCGGTTACGCTAAGATAAGACGTGACTCGAGTGGCTGCATAATACCCGGAGGCGTGGTGTAGTGGTCTAACATGCCTGCCTGTCACGCAGGAGATCGCGGGTTCGACTCCCGTCGCTTCCGCCATTCTTGCCGCGGTAGCTCAGTTGGTAGAGCAGCGGACTGAAAATCCGCGTGTCGGCAGTTCGATTCTGCCCTGCGGCACCAGCAAGGTGCGGACGTGGCTCAGCGGTAGAGCATCGCCTTGCCAAGGCGAGGGTCGCGGGTTCAAATCCCGTCGTCCGCTCCATCTCTTTTAGCAGCCCGAGTTCGGGTGCTGGTCTGTGGCGACATAGCCAAGTGGCAAGGCAGCGGTCTGCAAAACCGCTATTCCCCGGTTCGAATCCGGGTGTCGCCTCCAGTGCTGCTTGACGAGGGGCGCTAGCTCAGTTGGCTAGAGTGCTACGTTGACATCGTAGAGGTCACTGGTTCGATTCCAGTGCGCCCCACCACAGAAGGCAGATGCGAATGCGCATCTGCCTTCTGTTTTCTTCGCGACAGGTCTATTCCGACGCCATTCGCCGCGTCAGCGACTCTCTGAGCAGCGTCACGCCGTGTATTTCAGCAGGAGATGCTTGTCAGCGTGTCGAACTACAAGACGGTACGTTTCTTGGTTGTATTTGCGCGTCTTTTCCAATCGTGTTTGTGTTGAGGTGGGACGTAATGGCGAGGTTCTTGCGGTTTCTCAGCTGCGTGATGCTGGTGCTGGCTGTGGGCACGGCGGCACTGGCGGCAGCGGCTCCCGTCGGCGGGAGCGGGATCGGTGGCACGATCATCGGGCTGTCGAACGATAACGTCTACGAAGTGTTCGGCGCTCCGAGCTTTGTCGAGGCAGGCGCCGACGGCCAAGTGTTCAGTTTTACAGAGTGGGAGGCCTTTTCAGCTGCCAATCCTACGGAGCAGGGAAATGACGGCATCATAGACGTCAAAAACGGGGTCATCATCAAGTACTACGTGGGCTACGTTCCTGATTACTCAAAGGGCAGATTCACACCAGGATTTCTCGTTTCGGAGTACAGGGTGGAGGCAGACAAGTACATCCGGCTGGAGGATCTCCCGCTGTACTTCGCAGACACGATGGGCATAGTCAAGGCTGTCTCAATCCACAGCAGGCCCACCGAGCTAAGGAGCCTCGGATCCCAGGTTACTGGGTCAGTCATTACATACTTGCTAGACACCGAGAGTTTGAGCGAGGTGTTCGGCACGTCCTACGCAGACAAGCGCATAGTGATCTCTGTCAGAGTCCTTGACGGAGAGGCTCTCGGCTATCCAGGGGAGCGTCTTGTGGACTCCTATCACGTGAGGATTGTCGGTGAGCATGAGATTGACGGTCTCGGAGAGCGTATTGATCGGTAGATCCTAAGTTGCAGGGAGGTGCATGTGGCATGCGGAGCCAAGGCGTCCGACGATCCGGAGTTGTCTCAATGATGCTGGTACTGCTCTTCTCTTTGTCTCTTGTAACCCCGGTTGCACATGCGGTTGAGTCTGAGCTGATGCCATATGAAGTTCTGAGAGGGTCTGCGGCGTCCGAATTCGGTGGAGCCCTGCCTGCGGATTCGGGAATCGCGATCGGAGTGCCGAGTTCGGGCCTCGACGAGGTCTCGATGCTCCTGCTGGCGGGGCAGTACGGCGCAGCACTCGACAGGTTGGAATTGGTGGGCGTGTCTGAAGAGGCTGCGCCCAGAGCTGACTACTACAAGGTCTTGGCGCTGTGCGCGGTGAAGAGGCTTTCGGATGCCGAAGCGGTCGTGCAAGCGGCAGCCGCAACGTCTCCGTACTATGCTCTGGAACACTTCGCTCTGGGGTGTGCCTACCTGAATCTGTCGGGCAGGTTCGATTCATCAAATCCCGGCAAGGCCTTGCCGCACTTTGAGACCGCTGCTGCGCACATGCCAGATGCGATTGGGCTTCGTTTCTACACTGGGCTGGCCCTCCTGGAGCTGGGAAGGTATGAAGAGGCCGCACAGGCGATGCTCGAGGTCGCGAACTCGAGTCCTGGATTCGCGGATGCTCACCTGAACCTGGGACTTGCTCTTCTCCGCCTAGGCCGGGCCGATGAAGCGCTCGAAGCTCTGATCGCCGCAAGTGTGATGAGGCCTTACGATTCACAGATCTACATGGCGTTGGGCGACGCGTTCTTCTCGTTGGGCGACTTCGAGGATGCAGCTGACAGCTACCAATCCGCGTCCGTCGGCCCCGGCGGCTCACTGGCTGCCCAGTACAAGATGAGCCTTGCCCTGCTCAATGCAGGAGATGCTCAGAGAGCGCGAGCTATAGCCGCTGATCTGGTTTCTCGATACCCGAAGCACTTCGACGGTCATGTAGTTCTGGGCAGAGCGCAACTTGCTCTTGGGGATGTGGACGGCGCGATAAAGGCTTTTGAGTCCGCACTCTGGCTCCGTCCCGGGCATTTCAACATCAGGCTGGACCTGGCCTCTGCTCACCTGGCAGCGTCCAATCCCGACAAGGCGAGCGTGTATCTCGAGGAGGCAATCGAGATCTATGCAGGCGATGCTTATGCGTACCTGCTCCTTGCAAGAACTCGTGAGATGCAGGGTGACGTTGCAGCGGCCCGCACTGCGGCGCAGAAGTCAGTTCAGATCGATCCCTCAAACGAGGCAGCTTGGGAGCTGTACAACAGGCTGAAGTAACCTCCTCGATGCCAGGCTTTCGCGATGCAGCAGATCGCCCCGGAGTCCTGCTCCGGGGCTTATTCGTATAGATGAAAATGCAAGGACACATACTACGGCGTGCAGGAGGAGTATCCTGTTGCACGTCATTGAGATTGACGCCGGCGAACACGCCGGCTATCTTGTGGACTTGTTGTCTGCTCAGTCAGAGTTGCTGTCGTCTGTCTCGATTCACACGCAGTGGCAGTCCGACGGCACTACAGTCAGAGTGGAATGGCTGCATGACTGCAAGATCCATCTCAGGCAGGTCAACAGATGGGTACCGGATGCCGACGCAGCGACACCTGATGATGACTACCCGCCCGCGAGAGCGCTTGAGGGCGAAGGGAAGTCGCTGGTCGGACTCTGCCTAGCCTCTGCTCTGGCGCGGGTGATCAGGGAACGTGTGGCTGTGGACTTCATGGCCTCTGTTGTCCGCGGCATTGGCTTCGCGCTCGCTGGCAGAGAGCGTGCAGTGATTCTGGACGAGGCAATTCGGCAGGCGTACGCGGGCGAGATGTGTGAGGAGTACCTGCTGAACAGCGACGAACAGGCCGACACAGAGATCCGGGCATGCCTCGGCTGTTCAGATAGGGGACCGGCGTCTGGCACCATCAGGGTCGATCACGTCTTTATCGCGCTCTACGAGTACCTGACCGCCAGCGACATACTGTCGATTGAGGGGTTTCTGCGTTTCCGGCTCAAGGGCTACCTCGTGCGGCTGCGCAATGCAGTCTATCGCGCGATCGACAGATTCCTTCTCGACCAGCAGCGGACCGAGTTCATCGAGTTGCTGCGGTACTTCGCAGAGGTCCAGCGGCCTCGCACGGAGTCTGTGACCGTAATTCGGAACCGCGACGGATACCTTCGGTTCTATGACGCCCTCGGCGGCTTGATCGATACGGACGGCCTTCTCGAGGGCGTGGATGATCTGGTCGATGGCGACTTCAGCGCCGAGGACGTTTTGATCGGGCTTCTCATCGCAGTTGCGCCGGCACGGGTTCTAATATGCATGAGAGGCGCGCGCCTCCTGTTCGAGAACACAGTCAGCGTTTTCAGAGGCCGAATTGTGATATGTGACGGGTGTTCGTGCTGCCGCCTGTTTGACGGCGGGCATTGACAGCGCTGCGTGCTCTGGTGTAATCTGATCGTAGACAAAGCGTCAGCACGAATATGTTTGGATCGTCAACTCGATCAAAGGCGTGGACGCAGGACAAGTAGCGGGTTCATCGGACTGACAGAGAGGAGCGGCCCTGGCTGAAAGCCCTCCGGTTGCAGAGTTCTTCGCGAAACCGCCTGCGAGCCGCCGGCGACAAGGCCCCTCGCGGCACAAGCCGGACGGAGGATCCCGTTACAGATCACTTGAGACGGCAGGACTCATGTGCCTGCAAGTTGGGTGGAACCGCGAGTGAACCTCGTCCCAGACAGGGACGGGGTTTTCTGTTAAGTGCGAGGGAAGCCTTCTGCCGCTTGCCGTGCGGGGGAGGCACGCGGCCCACAGTGTATCGGACAGCCGGCGGCCGCAGGCCTACTGGGCGGACGGCCCGCTGGATCGGAGGAGGAGTATCAGTGGAACAGGTGCGTATCACACTTCCCGACGGATCAGTGAAGGAGTACAACCAGGGTATCAGCGTGGGGGAGATAGCGCTCGACATAAGCCCGCGGCTGCGAAAGGCGGCTGTCGCCGGCATCGTGGACGGGGAGATGGTCGATCTCTCATATCAGCCTCGGGACGGCGCATCAGTGAAGATCGTTACAGAAGACACAGAGGAAGCGCTTTCTGTAATCAGGCACAGCGCCGCGCACGTCATGGCGCAGGCTGTCTCGCGGCTCTTCGGAGGCGTGAAGCTGGCGATCGGTCCGGCAATCGACGATGGCTTTTACTACGACTTCGACCTGGAGCACAGGTTCACACCGGAAGATCTCGAAGCGATCGAGAAGGAGATGCAGCGGATCGTCGAACAAAACCTGCCAATAACCAGAGCGGAAGTGAGCAAGAGCGCCGCCCTCGAGAAGGTGCGCAGCGCGGGACAGATATACAAAGAGGAGCTGATCAGCGACCTCGAAGGCGACCATGTGAGCTTCTACTCGCAGGGGGAGTTCGAGGACCTCTGCCGGGGTCCTCATCTGGAATCAACGGGACGCCTCAAGGCGTTCAAGCTCCTCAGCATCGCGGGCGCGTACTGGAGAGGCGACGAGCGCAACAAGATGCTTCAGCGCATCTACGGAACAGCGTTCGCCAAACGCTCGGACCTCGAGGTGCATCTGGCTCGGCTGGAGGAGGCAAAGAAGCGTGACCACAGGAAGCTGGGCAAGGATCTGGATTTGTTCAGCCTTCACGAGGAGGGTCCCGGATTCCCGTTCTTCCACCCGAACGGGGTGATAGTATGGAATGAACTCGTGAATTACTGGCGTGAGAAGCATGCGGCGGCCGGATACGTTGAGATCAAGACTCCGATAGTGCTGAACAGGAGTCTGTGGGAGAACTCCGGACACTGGGAGAAGTATCGCGAGAACATGTACTTCACGCAGATCGACGAGCAAGACTTCGCCGTGAAACCCATGAACTGTCCCGGAGGTATCCTGGTGTACCAAAGCTCCCTGCACAGCTATAGAGATCTGCCCATCCGCTGTGCAGAGCTCGGTCTGGTCCACAGGCATGAGAAGTCAGGCACTCTGCACGGGCTCTTCCGAGTGCGTGCATTCACTCAGGACGACGCTCACATCTACATGCGCAGAGACCAGGTGCAGGACGAGATCATCGGAGTGATCGACCTGGTCGACAGCTTCTACAGGGCATTCGGCTTCCCGTATAGGGTCGAATTGAGCACGAAGCCGGAGAACGCGATCGGCTCGGATGACATCTGGGATCTCGCCACTGATGCACTCAGGGGCGCGCTTGAGGCCCGCGGACTCGACTACAGGGTCAACGAGGGCGATGGAGCCTTCTACGGCCCGAAGATCGACTTCCATCTGGAGGATTGCATCGGGAGGACGTGGCAGTGCGGCACCATCCAGCTCGACTTTGTCATGCCCGAGCGGTTCGATCTGACGTACGTGGGAGAGGATGGCCGCAAGCACAGGCCTGTCATGATCCATCGGACAGTGTTCGGCAGCCTCGAGCGCTTCATAGGGATCCTGATCGAGCACTACGCAGGCGCATTTCCAGTGTGGCTCTCGCCGGTTCAGGCTGTCGTGATCCCCGTGACTGACGTGCACTATGCGTACGCTCATTCGGTAGCCCGGGAACTCGCCGAAGCCGGAGTGAGATGCAGGGTAGACGACAGAAACGAGAAGCTCGGGTACAGGATACGCGATGCCCAGTTGCTGAAGGTGCCGTATATGCTGGTTGTCGGAGACAACGAGTCGAGCTCGCGCAGCGTCGCGGTCAGGTCGAGGGAGCACGGTGACAGGGGATCAGTCCCAGTCGAGTCGTTCGTGAAGACGATCACAGATGAAATCCGGACTCGGTCAGGCGTCCCGCAGAAACGGTAGGCGCACATAGCACCACGATCGCCGCGGGATCGTTCGCAGGCTGCGTCAAAGAATCGTTGACCTGTCGGCGAGCGTTGTGATATACTATGTTCGCATCTCTGATGCAAATGTGTCAGAGACTGGGCAAAGAATCAACAAAAGAGCGCAAGTAGAGGCACCTAGCTTCTCACCCAGCGACGTCGTCGACTGTCAGCTGGGTTCTCTGGTCCGATTTCCTGCAGCTATGATGACTGTCAGGTGCTCGCAGCAATCCAGTCTGTCGAGTGACATGTCACGGCTTGCTGGCTTTGGACAAATAGGCAGGTGACCATCACCTGCCTTTTTGTGGTAGATGTAAATCAGGAGGTGTCTGGCTATCAACAGAGGAACTCGAGTGAGTGACAGGGGACTACGCGTCAACGAAGACATACGGGTAAGGGAGATCAGGGTCATTGACGAAAACGGTGAGCAACTGGGAGTCATGGCCCCGCGCGATGCTCTGCGAATCGCAAGAGAGCGCGGTCTGGACCTAGTCGAAGTTGCGCCGACTGCTCGTCCTCCTGTCTGTCGTGTGATGGATTACGGCAAGTTCATGTACGAGAAGAGCAAGAAGGAAAGGGAATCCCGCAAGAACCAGAAGATCATCAAAATCAAGGAAGTTCGTATATCGCCCAAGATAGATGACCACGACTTCAGCGTCCGGGCGAAGAACGCCGCGGGATTTCTGCAAAAAGGTAACAAGGTCAAGGCAACGGTGCGATTCAGAGGCCGCGAGATAGTGCATTCCGACATCGGAAAGAGATTGCTCGAGGATCTGGCGCAGCTCGTTCAGGACTATGCCGTAGTCGAACGCGACCCAAGAATCGAGGGCCGAAACATGATAATGATATTGGCTCCGAAGCAGAGCGACTAGGCTTCAGAACACGCGATTCAGAGGCCGTATTTGCTGATTCCGCTGGCGCTTGCCATCGACACCCTTCTGGGATCATGAAGGCGTGAAGCGGCACGCTGTCGCAGCCTGCTGCAAGCGCGTCATCCACGCGCTCGCGCGGTGACCTGAAGCGCACTGTGCAGGGCCAATGTGAGCGGGCCTTGTCGGGTTCGCTGATGGACAAGGCATCTCGCAAGGAGGAGTAGCTGTTTATGCCCAAGATGAAGACACATAGAGGCGCTGCAAAGCGTTTCAGAGGTACAGGTGGAGGAAGCCTGAAGAAGTCCAGCGCTTTCACGAGTCATTTCACCGGGAAGAAGTCACCCAAGCGCAGAAGGCATCTGCGCAAGGGCGAGCTCGTATCTACGGCTGACACGAAGCGTATGAAGCAGCTTCTTCCATACCTCTAGAGTAGAACAGATCCGAGGAGGAGTTCGGCATGCCTAGAGTGAAGGGCGGAACGGTGACGACGAGACGCCACCGTGATGTGCTAAAGGAAACCAAGGGATACACGGGAATACGGAATCGGCTGTTCAGAAAGGCAAACGAGGCCATGCTGAAGTCAATGGCCTATGCGTATAGAGACAGGCGCAATCGCAAGCGCGACTTCAGAAAGCTGTGGATCTCGAGAATCAACGCGGCTGTCCGCGAGCACGGCATGAGTTACTCGCACTTCATCAACGGCCTGAGGAGCGCCGGGGTTGAGATAAACAGGAAGGTCTTGGCCGAGATGGCCATCGACGATCCGAAGGGGTTTGAGCAGCTGGTATTTGCAGCGAAGGAAGTCCATTAGTATAGTGCGGTGTGACAGTCGATCGTGACAAGGCCTGGCGTGAGCCAGGCCGTTGCATATTCGATGCAACTGCTCAGGGTGGTGGACCGGTGGCCTACGGGTTGATAACCAGCACGCACAACAGCCGGGTCCAAGAGGCGCGGCGCCTCAAGCTGGCCAAGCACAGAAACGAGCTTTGTCGGGTGCTTGTGGAGGGGACGAAACACATCTCCGATGCCATAGGTGCCGGAGGTCGGCTTCTGAGGTTGTTCGTGTCTGCAGACTCGGCGAGTGCTCGCACTGTCTCCGAACTGATCGAGGCGGCAGCGGCGCAGCGCGCTGAAGTGCTGTTGTGCTCGGACCGAGTCGTGGCGTCCCTATCCTCTGTAGAGACCTGTCAAGGCGTCGTAGCTGTGTTCGCCGCTCCATACACGGATGTCGGTGAAGTGTCGGAGCGAATGGCTCAAGGTTCAATGGGTTTTCTACTGGACAGGCTGCAGGATCCTGGCAACCTCGGAGCCATAGTGCGGACCGCGAGCGCGTGTGGAGCGTGCGGAGTCGTAGTCTCTCAGGGCACCGTCGACCCGCTCAACGACAAGGTGGTCAGATCGAGTGCCTCTGCGCTGTTCTCTGTGCAAGTCGCGAGAACAGCGTCTCTCGCTGACTTGATCCGAGATCTGAAATCCGCCGGGATCAGAGTCATAGCTTTGGAAGCCGGCAGCGACCGCCCATACTTCGACGAATGCCTGACCGGGCCGCTTGCTTTGTTGGTGGGCAACGAGGGCGACGGCGTGGCGGACGAGCTGCTTCGCCTCTCTGATGCCGTCGTCTCGATCCCAATGCCGGGAAGGGCGGAGTCTTTGAACGCGGCCGTTGCAGTGAGCATTGTGGCGTACGAGGCCGTTCGGCAGAGAATGAGGGTCTGATTGCTTGTTTGAGAAGTGTGCGTGTGCTATAATGGTTGAGAAGCCCCACTAGAACGACTGGAGAAAGGTAGTGGTCGAATGGTTCTGACCGCAGACTTCTTCTGGCGGATCTTTGAGATGACCGGATCGATCACGGCGTATCTGCTCTACCGAGAGTTCAGTCTCCAGTAGTCTCCTCAAGAGTCTGCACCAAGCACAGGCCTAGGCCGTTGGCGGGTGCCTTGTTTGAAATCCCTACGCAAGACCCAGACGTGCCCGCGCGGCCCTGTTCTCTGTGGAAAACTGGCAAGAGGTGCGCCTGGTGGATCTATTAGCTGTGGACTGGGCAACTGTCGCTATTGCTGTTGTGTTGGCCCTTGGTTTCGTCTCAGGCGTGAACCGAGGGCTGGTTTTCGCCATCCTTGATCTGCTCGCGGTGATCCTCGCCCTCCACATGGCTTGCCGACATTACGAGCTGATTGCAAGGCTGCTCAGGTTTGTACTGAATACGAGCGCACACTATGGCATAGTATTCGGGTTCGCGGTCGTGCTTGTCGCGATGACTGTGGTCTTCCGAGTTGCCGCCTCGCTGCTAGCGGGCCCTGCCCGCGGAGTTGCCACATCGCCCGGCGACCGCCTTCTCGGCGGAATAGCCGGTGCGGCTCGCAGCTATGTCATAGTCGCCCTCATCATGTGGTTCATAGTGAATCTGCCGATTGGAGTGCTGGTGCCTCACCTGAGAGAATCAGGCGTGTCAGTAGCGGTAATGAGGTCGGCTCCAGTGCTGTTCGAGAGTATCGGCGTCAGCCTGCCGGCAGCAACTGATCTCCATCTGGTCGGCTCCAGAGGGCTCACGACTGACCGCTGAAGCGGCCCGCCTGCCGCCTGCCGAGTCCGAGCCGGCGCGCATAATGACCTGTTCGCGACGGATACTATCCCTGTGGAGTCGTATGCAGGCATCGCGGTAAGAACGACGGCTGTCTACCTCTTCCTGCTGGTCATGGTGAGGATCATGGGAAAGCGGGAGATCGGACAGCTGTCGCCATTTGACTTGGTCGTTGCCATTATCATAGGTGAGTTGGCGGCTGTGGCCCTGGAGCTCGAGAGTGATCTCGCAAAGGCGCTCGCACCCATCGCCCTCATTGCGCTGTATGAACTCCTCCTTTCATACGCTTCGCTGAAAAGTCACGTCTTGCGCAGGCTGATCGCCGGGACTCCGACCGTAGTCATTGAGAACGGCAGGATACTGTATGAGAATCTGAGATGGAACAGGTACAACATGAATGATTTGCTCAGCCAGCTCAGGGAGAAGGACGTCTTCTCGCCGGCTGAGGTGGAATACGCGATTCTGGAGCCGTCCGGCCGAATCAGCGTCCTCAAAAGGAGCCAGCACCGGGCGGTGACTCCGGCGGATCTTCACATAGACACCGGATACGAAGGCCTGTCGTTGCCGCTGATCTGTGACGGCGTCGTTCAGCTCAAGAACATGGAGAAGCTCTCGCTCTCGATGGACTGGCTGAACGATCAGCTCAGATCCAGTGATGTGCATGATGTGAAGGACGTGGCCCTAGCTCTCATCGACACCGGCGGAAAGCTGTATATCTCCCGGAAGTCTGATTCCTCGGGGCAGGCGGCCCCCTGGGACGTGATTCCATAGACGGCCCGATTCCCAACGCCAAGCGTGCGATTGCTTGGGTGGACAAGAACGACTGAGCATAATAACATGAAGGAGAAGAGATCCGTGGAGTTAACCCCCGAGTTTCGCGACAGATTTGTAAGAACACTCCAGGGAAAGGACTACATCCTATACGGAGGACTGCTCCAGCTAGCACAGGAAAGGGGCCTGAGAAGGGTCGAAGTGGAAGTCATTCAAGTGCCCAACCAGGACAACGGGATGCTTGCGGTCGCTCGTGCACAGATAGAAACGGACGACGGAGTGTTCTCAGATGTCGGCGATGCGTCTCCGGCCAGTGTCGCGCACGCCATACAGCCTCACCTATTGCGAATGGCAGCGACCCGGGCAAAGGCTCGGGCGATGAGGGACGCAGTTGGCGTCGAGCTGGTAGCTCTCGAAGAGATGATCCACTCTGACGACATGGGGGTTGCGGAGAGAGCGCCTGACGAGATCAGATCTCAGACGCTCGGCTTCGGTCGATATGCGAACAGGACGCTCGGCGAGGTCCTTGACGTCGATCCCGGATACGTCCAATGGCTGAGTGAGAACGCGCGAGACCCTGCACTTAGGGAGGCGGCTCGTTCTCTCATAGCGGGCCTGTCCAGAGAGAGCAGACAGGATGAAGGTGACGGGCAGCCCATTGAGGCTCATTGATCCGAACATGAAGCACACCATCGAGGTGCTGGCACCTGCTGGGAGCTTCGAAGCACTGGTCGCGGCAACCGAGAGCGGCGCTGACGCAGTGTACTTCGGCGGCACCCAGTTCAGTGCCAGACAGTATGCAGACAATTTCAACGATGAACAACTCGGCCGCGCGATCGACTACCTGCACGTGAGAGGGGTCAAGGCGTACGTAACGATCAACACCTTGCTCTACGATCAAGAGATCGGTGGGGCGCTGCGGCTGGCGTCGCGCGCCTACAGCCTAGGAGCGGATGCCTTCATTGTGCAGGACCTGGGCCTGGCGAGCGCGCTCAGACAGCTGTTCCCTGACATCGAGCTGCATGGCAGCACGCAGATGACGGTCCACAACCCGCAGGGTTGTCTGGTGCTCTCGGAACTGGGTTTCTCGCGAGTGATTCTAGCCCGCGAGCTGGGACTATCCGACATACAGGCCATTCGTGAGGCGGGCGCGCAGATCGACCTGGAGGTATTCGTTCACGGAGCGCTGTGTTTTTGTTATTCTGGCCAATGCCTGATGAGCAGCATGGTTGGGGGCAGAAGCGGCAACAGAGGCCGGTGCGCACAGCCGTGCCGTCTCGAATACCGCCTGGTGCGCCTTGACTCGCGCAAGCCGGCAGCGGGGATCCGACTTAATGAAGGGCACCTGCTCAGCCCCAGTGATCTGTGTCTGATCGAGCATATTCCCGACCTGGCGAGAGCCGGAGTCGCCGCATTGAAGATCGAAGGCAGAATGAAGCGCCCGGAGTACGTGGCCACAGTCGTCAAGGCCTACAGGTGGGCTGTGGACACGTATCTTGAGCGCGGCAGTATCCCTCACGAGCAGCTCTCAAGAGCCATGGACGAGTTGTCTGTTTCGTTCAACAGAGGCTTCACGAAAGGGTACTTCTTCGGGCAGCCTGCGTCGGACTTGATGAGTCCGGGACGGCCCAGCAACAGAGGCTCGTACATCGGCCGTGTCTCCAGATTGACGAGAGACGGCTCGAACTACAGAATAGAGCTCCGCCTCGAAGGCGAGCTGTCTCGCGGAGACGGAATAGAGGTGTGGGTGTCCAGGGGAGGCAGAGCCGGCAAGACAGTCGAGGAGTTGTTCATCGACGGTCGTCCGGTGCAGTCTGCCGAGCGCGGAGACGTCGTACAGGTGGTAATACAGGATCCAGCAGGCGTGGGCGACCGAGTGTTCAAGACGCTCGACGCCCGGGTGGCGAGAGAGGCGCGCCAGACCTTTGTCTCGCAGAGAGCCCAGCGTCAGCTGCCGGTTGAGTTTGTGGCAGAGGCCAGGCTGGGGCAGAAGTTCGTTCTGACCGTGACAGACTGCAACGGCAACTCAGCCACGCATCAATCAGACTATGTCGTTGAGCCGGCAGAGCGCCATCCTGCCGAGATAGACGACATCAAGGCAAACATCGCTCGGACCGGAAATACACCCTTCCGGCCTGACAGTATAGTGGTTAACATGGACAGTGGAGTCATGGTTCCTCGCAGTGTGGTGAACGAGTGCCGCAGAGCCTGTCTGGAGAGACTCGAGTCGATTCGCAGCGAGGCGTTTCGCCGCGAAGCTCCGGCGCGTGACCTCATTGATTCATTGACCGGCTCACTGACCGGTTCATCGACTGGGTTGCTGACCGGCTGGCCCGCCCGGCCGGCTGACCGGTCGCAGTCAAGCCAGCGAGAGGACCTCGCAGGGCCGAAGCTGTCTGTGAGCACGAGCTCTCTCGATGAGCTGGATGAGCTTGTATCTGCGAGACCGAATAGGATATATCTTTCGCTGGAGTGCTTCGACCGGGACAGCAACTGCCTGTGGAACGGCCGGAAGCTCGAGCAGGCTCTGGAGCTAGTGGTTGGGGCCGGCATCGAGGCCTTCGTGAGGTTGCCGCGGATTCTGAGGGCCAGCCAAATCGACCAGGCTCTGAAGCGGCTGTTCAGTGCATCAGATGCCGCTAATCAAATGGTTTCAGGGTTCCTCGTCGGCAATCTTGGGGTAGCACAGGCCTTGGCTACGGCCACGGGCTGGAGTGGACTGTGGGGCGGCCGCTCTGCGGACAGACCTGAGACAAGTGACAGTGGTGAAGGAGACGGCAACACGGCGCACCGCCGGTTCGCACGAGCAGCCCTCCATGCGGACCACACGATAGGCATCATGAACTCGGCCACCGTGGGTGCATTGCGCGACCTGGGATTTGCAGGTGTGACTCTCTCTCCGGAGATGAACTTGAGCCGAATCAAAGAGCTCGCCGCACCGCGCGATCTTCTCGTCGAAGTCGTCGTTCACGGGCGGCTGCCGCTCATGGTGTCAGAGCAGTGCGTCTACGGATACCTCAGCGGGTGCGGCCGCGTGGAGGCGGGTTGCAGAAAGCGTCGGGACGCCTATGGGCTGCTGGACCGGAAGGGCTATGTGTTTCCGCTGTCATCAGACCAGTTCTGCAGGACCCATGTGTTCAACTCAGTGCCGCTCTGCATGCTGGAGTCAGTAGACGATCTGAGGAAGCTTTCAGGCATCGGTCTCTACCGCATTGAGGGCTACGGGGAGAGCAATGCGTCACTGGCCAGGATCGTCGCGGCGTATAAAGACGAGGTTTCCGGGAGAACTGGACGGGTGAGTTGCGAGGACTTGGATATCGTGGGCAAGCAGGGGTACACAAGAGGCCATTTCTACAGAGGCGCGGAGTAGGTGGGTGTTGAGGGGCATGGATGACAGGACTTTGAGAGTGCTCGAGTACGAGAAGATCCTCGAGATGCTGGCAGAGCACTGCTCATTCTCGCTGAGCAAGGAGTTCGCTCGATCGCTGCGCCCAAGAACGAATCCGCAGTTCGTGAGAGGTCTGCTGTCGGAGACCACAGAAGCATTGTCATTCCTTCACTCGGCCGGCGAGCCGCCGTTCGGTGCGGTGACTGATGTCAGAGATGCGGCGTCGAGGGCGAAGATCGGGAGCCAGTTGAGCGGGGAGGACCTGTGGGCGATCTGTGAAACCCTCAGATCGGGTTCGAGATACAAGCGCGCGGTATTGGAGGCTTCGGGGCATCACCCGATACTCAAAGGACTCGCGGCTGGCTTGGCAGACCTCAACAGCCTGCGAGCACTCCTGGAGCGATCGATAGGCGAGGAGGGAGAGGTCCTCGACGGGGCCAGTTCCACGCTGGCCTCCATTCGCAGAGACATCACGGTTACCGGCAACCGGATACGCGATCGCATGGAGTCGTTCGTAAAGGACCCTGGGATGATCGGCAGGCTACAAGAGGCCATTATCACAGTCAGGAATGACAGATATGTAGTGCCCGTGAAGCAGGAGTTCAGAAACAGCGTCAAGGGTATAGTCCATGATCAGTCTTCATCTGGTGCGACGCTGTTCATCGAGCCGCTTCAGGTCGTAGAGATGAACAACCGCCTGGTAGAACTCCGGTCTCAGGAACTGGAGGAAGTGAACAGGATCCTGAAGTCGCTGTCGGGAGAGGTCGCAGCCGTGGCGGATGAGATCCGCTCCAACGTGGACACCCTTGCGAGAATGGACATGATCTTCGCCAAGGCGAAACTCAGCCGGTTCATGCGGGGAGTTGAGCCGGAGATCTCAGACAGGCAGGCTTTGCATCTCCGGAATGCGAGGCACCCGCTGCTCAAAGGCAAGGTAGTGCCGGTCAGTCCCAGAGTCGGCGACGGATACTCGACTCTCGTCATAACCGGGCCGAACACCGGCGGCAAGACCGTCACCCTGAAAGTGGTCGGGCTGCTGTGCCTCATGGCCCAAACGGGCCTCCATATTCCAACCGATCAGGGATCAGTGGTGCCGGTATTCGACGGGATCTATGCTGACATCGGGGACGAACAGAGCATCGAACAAAGCCTCAGCACGTTTTCGTCCCACATGTCTCAGATTGTGAAGATAGTGGAGAACGCAACTGACAAGAGCCTGGTTCTCCTTGACGAGCTGGGAGCCGGGACAGACCCTACCGAGGGAGCGGTTTTGGCCATCGCGATTCTCAACTACCTGCATGCAAAGGGCTGTACGACCGTGGCTACGACGCACTACGGGCAGCTCAAGGTGTTCACTCACGAGACCCCTGGATTTGAGAACGCATCCGTGGAGTTTGACCTCGAGACTCTCAGGCCGACATACAGACTCATAATCGGACTGCCGGGCAGCAGCAACGCCCTGTCTATAGCTGAGCGACTCGGACTGAAGAAAGAGATAGTGGCGGATGCGAGCGGTCGTCTCGGGCAGCAGGACGTCGGCTTTGAGAACCTGCTGAAGACCGTCCACGAAAAGGGCATTGAACTCGACCGCAGACTTGACGAGGTCCGCAGCACCCAGCAAGAGATACAGCGCCTGAGGGCCGAACTCGAGAGCGCGCAGAAGTCGTTTGAGAGAGAAAGAGACGCAATGGTGCGCAAGGCCCGCGATGAAGCGTCGCAGGTGGTGGCGCGTGCGAAGCGAGAAGCTGAAGCTGTCCTCAAGGACCTCAGGGAACTGCTGGAGCAGGGTGCGCGAAGCGGAATCAGCAACGATGTGCTGGCTGACATCGCCGGCGAGACGCGAAGGACTCTGGGTGAGATTGCGGATCAGTGTGTGGACATGGGCCAGACTGAGCCGGAGCGAGTACTTGAGGAGACGGGCGATGCCGAGCTCTCGGCGGGGCAGACTGTTTACCTGCCGGAGTACAGGCAGGACGGCGTCGTCGTGGAACCTAGGCCCGACTCAGGGATGGTCGTGGTGCAGGTCGGTGCGATGAAGATCGCTGTCGACAGGTCCAAGGTCAGAGTGGTCAAGGGAGGAAAGCCGAGGTCCGACGATTCAAAACCTTCGCGAAGGGGCGCTTCGGCGGCTGTGGCTGGAGCCAGCGCAAACCAGGCCGTATCGAATGAGGGAAGCCTCTCCAGAAGAGCCGCAATGAGTGTGCGGAGCGAGATCGATGTGAGAGGCATGACTGTCGACGATGCGCTGGTGGAAGTGGACAGGTATCTCGATGACGCCGCCTTGGCAGGGCTGTCGATCGTCAGAATCATACATGGAAAGGGAACCGGCGCACTCCGCAGGGCCGTTCAGGACATGCTGCGTTCGCACCATCACGTGAGCTCGTTCAGGGACGGCGAGGCTGGCGAAGGAGGAACAGGCGTAACTGTAGCTAGTATAACCGCATGAACTCCGGGGGCAGCTCGGTCTCAGTGGGGCTCCCGCCGTGCACGTCGCAGAACCGCTGAGGCAGAAGCGATCCCGGTTTCAGTCCGCCCTTGCCGACCTCGACGCCGGTCTCTGCCTGATACTTCTTGGTCTCAATCTTGGCGGGCGGGCAGTGGATGGTGGCCAGCAAACCCGACTCGGAGCAGATGCGGCGCTCCAGTATGGTGATGTTCGGGTTGTGCAGGCTGCACAGCCTCTTTGGCTCTGAGCCGTCCCTGAAGACTTCCTGAACGACCTTGGGACATGTCGCTGTCGGAAGCTCACCTGTTTCCGAACAGACTGCGAGTCGTATGATCGATTCAGGGACGTAGAAGTCCTTCGAAGGAACTCCCTTGAGTATCGTCGTCATGTAGTCCGCCCATATCCTGGCTGCGTCGCCGCTCGCAATGGTTCTGCCGTTGAACTCCAGCTTCTGCGCCTGATCGTCGTTGCCTATCCACACTGCTGTGACATACTCAGGGGTGTAGCCTACGAACCACGCGTCAGTGTTGGACGTTGTCGTTCCCGTTTTCCCTGCAGCAGGCCTTCCTATGTTGGCAGACCGCCCAGTCCCGATTCCCGACGCGCTGTAGATAACGTCGCTCAGCATGTTTGTCATCAGATACGCGCTGGCCTCATCGAGAACGATAGTCCTCCGAGACCGGTTTTCCTCTAGGATGACGCCGTTTCTATCCTCAACCCGCGATATTATCACCGGCTCAGCCCGGACTCCGCCGCTGGCGAGGCTGCCATACGCAGTGGCCATGTCCAGCGGAGTGACTCCGTTTGTCAGGCCGCCGAGTGCCAACGCGTCCACGCGGTCGGTCCTTGCCCCAGACTTGACCAGCGTCGAAATGCCCAGGCGCTCCGCTGTCTCAATGACTGCGTCGACTCCCAGGGCCTTGAGCAGTTGCACTGAGGCTGCGTTCTTGCTCTTGGCTATTCCGTATCTCAGCGTCACCGGCCCCTCATAGACGCCGTCCCAGTTGGACGGCCAGGCTTCCCCGGTCTCTTCATCGAGGACGGTCGGCGCATCGGTGATGTACGAGATGGGGTTCCATCCCTGCCTTAGTGCAGTCACGTAGACGAACGGCTTGAACGCGGAACCTGCCTGTCGGGTGGTCTGAATCACTCTGTTGAAGTCTGTATCGCCTCGGCCGCCCACCATCGCCCTCACATATCCGGTAGCAACCTCTATGGTTACCAGGGCTGCCTGTGGAGATATCTGCACTCTCCCTTCGGAGTCCTGTGTGCTGATCGAGGGAAGGTGCCGCTCGAGCACCTCTTCTGCTGCTCTCTGCATCTCCAGATCCAGCGTTGTGTAAACCCTCAGCCCGTCTCGGTACAGACGATGGGCTCCGTACACATCGGTGAGGTACTTCCTGACGTGCTCTATGAATTGCTGAGCCGTGTTCGAATGCTCCGGGAGTTCTGCCAGCACGATCGGTTCTTGCTGTGCCTTCAGCATCTGCTCTCTTGTTATGTAGCCTTCGGCCGCCATAACGGACAGCACGAGATCTCTGCGCTCTTTGGCCCTCTCAGGATATCTCCTTGGAGTGTAGTTCTCTGGGCTTCTCGGAAGCGCGGCAATCAAGGCTGCTTCAGCAAGGGTGAGCTCTCCCACGTGCTTGCCGAAGTAGTACTGCGAGGCCGCCTCCACACCATAGGTGCCGTGACCTAGGTAGATCTCGTTCAGGTACCACTCGAGTATCTGGGCTTTGGTGTAGGTCCGCTCAAGCTGGATCGCATACACTGCGTCCTGTATCTTGCGAATCAGTGTCTTCTCGTGACTCAGGAACGCCAGTTTTGCGAACTGCTGGGTGATGGTACTGCCGCCCTGGGCCTTGGTGCCGGTGCGTATGTCGACCCACAGCGCTTTGAGTATGCGGATCGGGTTGATGCCCTTGTGCTGCCAGAAGTGCTGGTCTTCGAACGCAACGATTGCGTCCTGGAGATGTTTCGGTATTTGAGAGAGCGAGACGAGAGTCCTGTTTTCCACCATGAAGCGGCAGATGACCTCGCCGTGTTTGTCATATACTACTGTAGCCAGGTTCGGCCTGTAGGTGAGCGCCTCCGGGCTTGGAATAGTCTGCAGAGTGCCTGCCAGAAGCCCAAGGGCAGCACCTATTCCCAGGCATCCTATGATCACAAGGATCATCAAGAGGTTGAGAAAGACCCGTCTGGCAGGTCGTCTGGTCGTCCTCGCCATCAGAGGTTCAGTCCCTCCCGCGCACTGTTCGTCTAGCGACCGATGCGAGTGATCGTACCTTGTCCACTCCAAGCTCATTTTATCAGACCGACAGGGTGTCTGACCAGTCCGTGCAAGACGGGCTGAAACGGCCGGCCAAGCCGTTAGGAGCCGCTCTTCGTCGATTGACCTGATGAAAGACCGAGTGCTATACTTAGTTGGACTGATGTCCAAATAGCGTCGAGCTGCTAGAAGAGTGTATGGGGCTCTTTGGGGAGGATGTGTCATGTCACTGGTTCCGATGTCGGTTCTACTGAACAAAGCGAATTCGCTCGGTTACGCCGTAGGTGCGTTCAACACGAACAATATGGAGATCACACAGGGCATCATCGACGGCGCTGCCGCTGAGAGGTCTCCAGTCATCGTGCAGTGTTCGGAAGGCGGCCTGGAGTATGCCGGAGCTGACATGGTCGTCGCCATGGTCAAGTCGCTTGCGCAGGATGCAGACATTCCGGTTGCGCTCCACCTCGATCACGGGAAGAAGTTCACCAACATAGTGAAGTGCATCCGGGCCGGATTCACGTCTGTAATGATGGATGCTTCGCACCTGCCGCTCGAGGACAACATAGCGATGGTGAAGAAGGTCGTCGAGATCGCACATGCAGCCGGGGTAACCGTTGAGGCTGAGCTGGGAAGGATCTCGGGAATCGAGGACAATGTCTCCGTGTCCGAGCGGCACGCCATTCTGACTGATCCGGCGGAGGCCGAAAGGTTTGTGGCGGAGACCGGCGTCGACGCGCTGGCTGTCGCAGTCGGAACAGCTCACGGTCCGAGGAAGTTCAAAGGTGAGCCAAGACTCGAACTCGATCTCATCAGAGAAATCAAGCAGAGAACTAGAATCCCTCTGGTGATGCACGGTGCGTCAGCCGTCCCGCGCGAGGTCATCGAGAAGGCAGTCTGCTACGGTGCGCAGCTGCAGGGTACTTCTGGGGTGCCTGACGAGGCTGTCAGGAAGGCAGTAGAGAACGGTATCAACAAGGTAAACATCGACACAGACATGCGACTGGCTATGGTAGCCGCCCTGCGGGAGGCTCTCTACACCGATCCGGGAGTCACTGACCCGCGCAAGGTGCTTGGACCTGCCAGGTCGGCCGTTTCCGAAATAGTGAGACAGAAGATCGCCATTCTCGGATCTGCAGGCAAAGCCTAAAATGTGATTCGCACTTCCCGCGTGCCTTCTGCATACGATATGCCGGGGGTGGGTGTCTATGAGACAGCAACCGCGGCTGGGGTTCAACAGGCGCAGAAGGGCTGTGCGGGCCTGGAACATTGAGACGGTCATCTTGGTTGCACTGCTGGTATTCGGCACCGCATTGTTCGTGATAGATGTGCGGCTCAGGCCTACCATCCTGGCCTATGCCGAAGCGCGTGCTCTCACAATAGCGACCGATGCGATAAACTCAGCGGTCAATGACAAGATCGCGATCAGCATCAAGTACGAGGACCTGATAGACTACAGACAGGACAACCAAGGCAGAATCGTCGCGATGAGGCTCAACACCGGAGAGATCAACCGGCTCGCGTCTCAGACCACGATACAGGTTCAGAGCACGCTGCGAAGCATATCCGAGGACAGGATAAGAATACCGCTTGGACAGGCGCTCGGGAGTCAGATCCTCGCGAACTACGGACCCTGGATCACAGTCAGAATAAAGCCGCTGGGGACAGTCCAGTCGACGGTAGTGGACAAGTTTGAGCAGGCGGGGATCAACCAGAGCAGGCACAAGATATATCTCGAAGTGACCGCCACGATACAGGTGGTCATCCCGCTGGTAAGCAGCACGGTCGTAGTCACATCGGAAGTGCCTATAGCGGAGAACATCATACTTGGCGAGGTTCCCGAAGTCTACGTCGGATCAGAGGCCACGGGAATAGTCGTCCCGTCGCGATGAAGCCCGCAAAAACGGCCATCAGGGCTGTTGACAGGACGTAGAGGACATGGTATTATAGGAGTCGCCCCGCAGAGGGGCAGTTGATTGTTCCTTGAAAACTGAACAGTGGAATGGAAAGATTCCATTGAGTTTTGTGGGATCCGAATAGGATCCTGCCTGCGAACGTAAGGGAGCAGGACGAACGCAAGAGTGATCTATGGAAACCGCCTTCTAGTGGAGGCAGGTCCAGAG